>Ga0208449_1000874_pt1 | contig 17800 bp, 12 predicted proteins | sample MalvireepMed_s17_FD_184247 | JGI IMG/M metagenome (GOLD analysis project Ga0208449, IMG submission 184247) | Marine viral communities from the Global Malaspina Expedition - Malaspina viral metaG DeepMed_s17 (SPAdes) (version 2) | ecosystem: Environmental > Aquatic > Marine > Oceanic | place...
GTTCCTGACCTTACTTTTGATGGATCTATAACCTCTACTCCAAGTGCCTCTTTTACCGTGAAAACAAGGAATTTTCCGGGCGGCACATACCTGAGTTCAGATGCCAGCACGGTTACGCAATCTGCTGCTGCCACCACGACTACCGTAGAACAGTTCACGGATCAGGTCCATATACGGCTTCGAGGCAGGTCTTTTGCCCTTAAAGTAAGCAGTAGCGATACTGAGGTACAATGGAGGCTCGGGTCCCCCCGTGTAGATATCCGTGAGGATGGAAGGAGATAATGGCAACCAGAAAACTAACCCAACCTGTTTTCCCTGTTCCTCCTGCCACTTATGACAGCAGGTACATGGCTTCAATTGTACGTTCTTTTTCTGTTTTCCTGCAGCAGGCCATCAATCCGGGGGAGGGACGGGCCACTAATTTTACGTTAACCACGCTGGCTGATAATGACTCCGGACTTGAAACAGGGGCCCTTTTTGCACAGAGTGGTTTTGTTAAGATTACGCAGTTAAACTTACCTCATCCGGCGGGACTCACGGCGACCGCATCCGTGGGTGACGTAACGGTAACTATCAGCTAGGGATGGAATTTTAATGGCAGAAGCCGCCTTGAAATATGATTTTGAGCAGCCAGAAACCTTAATGGTCCCTGACGGTGGCCTTGCCACTTTCCTGACAGCTACCGAAGGTGCTTGGGCGGACGAAGAAGCCCTTCCCCAAAACGGTATTGCGCAGGTAACCCGTATAGCTGACCGTCTGGCGGAATTTGGCCGCCACGAAGATGAATACATGGTCCATGCTGCGGAGGGTGAAACCGTTATCCCCATGAATGTTCTGGACGCCAACCCGCGCCTCCGGAAAAATCTTTTTGCGCAGATGGAAAAGATGGGTCTTGAGCCTGAACGCTATGTTGTGGGCAGTGAACTGAATTCCATCAATCCCGTAACAGGACAACCTGAATTTTTTCTTAAAAAGCTCTTTAAAGGTGTTAAAAAGCTCGTTAAGAAAGTAGTCAAGGTAGTCAAAAAAGCTCTTCCCATTATATTACCCATCGCCCTTTCCTTTACCCCGTTGGGGCCCATCTGGGGCGCGGCGCTTGGTTCTGGAATCGGTACTTTAGTACAGGGGGGTGATTTTAAGGATGCCCTGAAATCTGCGGCGCTATCGGCGGCTATCGGCGGTTTAACGCAGGGAATGAAGGGAGGGCTTAACAGGGCCGAGGGCCAAACCTTCGGGCAAGGCTTCAAGAGCGGGGTTCAAACCGCTGGCGGCAATGTAGGGGAACGGTTCGGGCAATTCTTCGGACGGGCAGCCGGACAACCCAGTGGATATTGGGGCCGACCCGGACGGGAAATCCTGTCTCCAGATCAGGCGGCAACAAAAGCGGCGGCAGCCGCGCAGACCGCGCAAATTACCCCGGGAAAGGCAGTCGCGCAGGGACATGACCCCTACTCTGATCTTTATTCCGGCAAAGCTCCGTATTCAGCAGTAAGAGCAGAACAACAGGCTCTTGCACAACCGGGACATGACCCCTACTCTGATCTTTATTCCGGCAAAGCTCCGTATTCAGCAGTAAGAGCAGAACAACAGGCTCTTGCACAACCGGGGGGCCCCGTTGTGCCCGCGCCAGTTGATACGACAGGCACAACCGAACCCACAGGCTGGTGGGATAAAACTAAGGACTTGATGTTCCGTGGAGGAGAGAGCGCGGAAGCTGTAACCTCGGCTGGAGACGAGGCTTTTAAAAAAGCATTTAATGAAAAAATAATCGCAGGGGGTTATTCGCCCGGAGATAAAAGCATACCGGGATGGTTGGGAATGGCTGCTAATTCAGCAGGAGAAGCTGCAAGAGCTGCAGCAGGCCCCGGATATCTTGCCAGATTCGGCCCCTCCCTAGCCCTCGCCAGCGCCGTCGGGGCTGGAGCGGGCTTTTTCTCACCACCGGAAGAGGAGGACGCAGCAAAAACCAAGGAAGAACTGGAAGAGGAATTAAAGGTAGATTCAGAAAAATACGCCATTCAATTCCCTGCGCCTCCCCAATACCAGATAGGAACGGTACGGGTTCCCGGGATATCCCCCACTTTACCTCCAATATCAATGGCAGCGCAGGGTGGCAGGATAGGCTCTGGTTTCCCGAGGCGTTCAGGAGCAATCGCGGGCCCCGGAACAGGGCGGTCTGATGATGTTCCCGCCATGCTGTCTGACGGGGAATTTGTATTTACGGCGAAGGCAGTACGCGGGGCGGGTAACGGCAGCCGTAAGGACGGTATGAGCAATATGTACCAGTTAATGAAGAATTTTGAGGGAGCCGCCTGATGGCCAGTACCACCCAAACCACTTATACGAGAGAGCTGCCTGAAGTTGAGGAATACAAGACCGGTTTACTTAAATCGGCTCAAGACTTAGTAAAGCAGAGGGCAGCCGACGTACCGCCGGTCTACCAAGTAGCGGGGTTATCCCCGTTTGAACAGGCGGCGGGCACCCAGCTTCAGGCTGGAATAGGGGGTTACCAGCCGTACCTCGACGCGGCTTCCAAGGCAACAACAAGCGGCCTCGGTACTATTGGCTCGACAGCAATGCCCATGATGCAGGGGGCTTACGGGGCGATGGAAGGGGGCCTTGGTACAGTAGGCCAAGCACAACAGTTAGCAGCCCAAACCCGTGGATTACCCTATGCGCAACAACAACAGGCGCTGGGTAGAATCGGTCAGGCGGAGGAGCTTGCCGGAGCCACGCGGGGAGCGCCCTATGCTGCACGCCAGCAGGCGATGGCCGGATTAAGGGGAGCTACCGGTCGTTTTGACCCTTCACTTACCGCAGGTTTTTATGATCCTTACACAGAAGACGTTATCCAAACACAGCAGGCAGATGTTGCAAGACTGGGCGAACAACAACGGAACGCTGCCGCTGCAAGAGCAGTGGCGGCAGGCGCTTTTGGCGGCTCACGCGGTGCATTGGAGCAGGCGGAAATCGGGCGCAATGTATTGGGCGAACAATCACGGATCGGGGCCCAGCTACGCTCCCAAGGGTACCAACAGGCGCAGCAACAGGCGCAACAGGCATTTGAAGCCCAGCAGGGCCGTCGAATGGGGGCGGCCTCTGGAATAGGGCAAATGGGTCTTCAATACGGGCAACTGGGACAACAGGATGTCCAACAGCTCGCGGCCCTCGGCCAAGCGAGAGGACAAATGGGCCTTCAATACGGGCAATTAGGGCAACAGGATGTCCAGAATCTGGCTGCTCTCGGCCAAGCCCAAGGTGCGATGGGTCAGGGTTTGGGTTCCCTCGGGACACAGACCGGACAACTGGGTACCGCTATGGGCGCTCTGGGTATGCAGCAGGCGCAACTGGGCGAAGGCCAGCAACGGATGAATATGGCGGATGTACAGGCCATGACGCAGCTAGGGGGGCTGTATCGGGGGAACCAGCAGGCGCAACTGGATGCACTGCGCCAGACGCAGACGCAGGCCCAGCAGTACCCGTACCAGCAGCTCGGATTCTTAGCAGATATTTACAAGAGCGCACCCAGTAGCCAGTATTCGATCCTGACACAGCCGCAGGCACCGGGTCCTTCAGGCTTCCAGCAGGCGGCAGGGTTAGGTATTGCAGGGTTAAGCGCCCTTGGTGGCGCTAAATACGCAGGGTTATTCTAAATGTTGAACGCTTACCAAAGACCGTTGTTCCGGCAAGCAGGGGGCCCTGCAGGCGTTGCCGCATTACCTCCGCCTCCACCTGCGGGGGTGGCTTCATTGCCCCAACAGGACCCGCAGGCGCTGATTGAGGCAATGGCACAGGAAACCGGTTCCGAAATGGAAGCGGTAGGTCAGGATTATGTAATCAATATGGTTAACAGGCTGGACACCGCCGAAGATTTCAAGCAGGTGATTGATTCCCTGCGCGGTAATGAGATGCCGATGGAAGACCGGTACGGGGAGCTGGCAGAATATGTGGGGGAAGAAGATGCAGTAAAGACACCTGAATCGGTACTGGCGATGGTACAGCCGGTCATTATGATGACCGAGGAAGGAAACGTGGACTCAGGCATTGGAGAGCTTATGCAAGGCGTGGCCGGAGACGTTGACATGATGACCGAAGGCGGTCAGTTGACGGACATGGGCCAAGGCGTAGGTTCCCTAATGGCTGCCAATCAGGGGCCTCCGCCCCCGCAGCAGTTCGCTGACGGTGGTGGTGTGCAGCATTTATTTACAGGCGGTACTGCGCTGGGAGAGCCTGTCCAGTGGGGGACTGGAGGTAGTCCATCTTATCCGAACCTTGAACCCTATGAAATGTTACAAAGGTCTACCGTCGGTTCCCCCGACTTAGCTACCGCTCCGACAGTGAATTTAAATGTTGATATGGCGGAACGCTTTCCAGAGTATCAGAAAATATTTCGAGACGTTCTGAAGCCGGAAGAGGAAAAATCCCAGACCAAGGCGAATATTTTATTCCGGCTGGCTCAGGCGGCGCTTAATTATGCCGGTGGAACGGACCCGAGCGGGGAATCTACGGGCGAGCTGTCCCCTGCGGGCCGGTTAGCGGAGGCAGCACGCGGACTGCCCGAAGGAATAGCAGAGGAGGTAGCCAGAGGAAGAGCAGCAGAGAGGGCAGCGGATGTAGGTGCACTACAGGCAACGATACAGGAGACAACCGGTGAAAGGACCCTAGCCGCCCAGATAAGAAGCGACGAATTACGGACAGGTGCCCAGATTCGCGCACAAATAGATATAGCAGCTTCTGAACTCCGGCAAAACAACGAAATCGCTGAAGCCGACCGTCTTAGCGACGAAGCAATTGCTAGGGCAAACGCAGAGCTGCAGGCATTTAACTACCGAGGTACAAGGGCAGATTTGGTAAGGCGTGTAATGAGCGAGGAGATGCTCAAGCGTTACGCTATGGGCCACACAATGCCTGATTTTGAAGTAGCTGTTTCCATATTGTACGGGCAGCCGCAGGTGGGTGTCGGAGGAGTGCCAACACAGGCCGAGATTCCCACTGTACTAATTATTGCAGCAAGGAGCAGGGCAAAACTGCAGGGAATGCAAGTACCTGAATATCTAACCGAAGGTGCATTAACGGCTCCACCGCAGCCGGGGCGGGGGTTGCTGAACCCGAACAGCACACTTGGGATGGTACAAAAGGCGCAAGGAGGCCCCGTGCAGCATTTTCAATTCGGCACCGGTCCAGATGGAACACCTGCGCCGCCGCCGCTCCCCCCGGTCCCCGAGGGACTTACAAATGCTTCTTTCAACTATATTACTAAAAAATGGGAGGAATCCCCTGATTTCCCCCGAGAGGATTTTGAAACTAAAGTAGCTCGGACAGGGATAAGAGCCCCGGGGGTGGATTTAACCCTCGGAGTAGGGGCGCGAAGTTTTCTTGTTTCACGCATAATTAACCCAGTTTCAGACGTCATCTCCAATCTTGTCACTGGGCGATCCTCGGTGATAGGGGACGAATACGACGCAGCAGTGACCGCTATAGGCAGTCTTGATACTTTGTTCCAGTTAGAAATGAACAAATCAATCGAAGGGCGCGATAATCCACACATACGGGAATTAGTTAAAGATTTATCCGTAGCGGGAGGAACCCTTTTTAAAGGTCAGTCAAGGGCACTAGATAAATTTCGGGAATCCGTGAACATGCTTGAAAGTGCAATTTCAACCGAAGAGCACGCATCAACTAACGCTGCGCTGACGGATACCGAGAGAAGTAATAGTTTCAAATCCGCGAGTAATTTAAAGCAACTCGTAGCTGAATACGAGCGATTAATTGAAATTTTTGAAAATAAAGAGCAGCCTCCCCAAGATGAAGATTTAAATTTGACGCTCCAGCGTTACCTTAAACCCCGCTCCCAGCAGGAATAGAGAATGGTCGATTTATCGAATGCAAACCTTGTAGAGATGGATGTTACGGGGATGTACAATTATTTGACGGAGGCGATTCCCGAAGGGTTCGTGGGGGCGGCACCCCGTCCAGCTTATCCCCGCATTCTGGCAAAAGAAAAAATAGCACGGTTTGCAGCCGAGGAGTTCGGGCGTATTAATCCTTCTCCCGAGGGAGATAATTTTTTTGATGTAGATCAGGCTTTCCAAGAAGGAATGAGCAGCGAAGACATTATTTCTCTGTTAACTGGCATTAAACAAAGGGGGGAGTGGGGAGTAATGGGTGAATACGCTACAAGGGGAGTAACGGAATCCGTTATTCCCGCTTGGTCCGGAAGGGGCGTTTCCAGCGCACTACTAAAGATTACTCCCCGCAGATGGAAACCACTTGCCGGTGTGGGATCTTTTCTCGCAGGAGCACTGGCGGGGGACAAGCTAGATGATTTAAGTGGTGCATCGGAGAGTGTCAACCGCCTTATGTTTGGTGAAGAGGAGGAGTTACTGCCGAGTGCCCGTGTTTATGCAGAAGGGGCGCACACTGCAGGATCTTTTTTCAGCTTCAGCACCGCGTTGCGGGGACGTTTTGCAAAACTCCCAGGAGAGCGGCCTGTGACGGAACGCGGCGTGGTTCCGTGGATACGAAAAAAATTCGAGAGGGGGGCAGCCCCAGCAGCAGGAACAGCAACGGAGTCAACCATTATTCCGGCGGGCGGTGGCGTTGATTTTGGTGCAAAACACCTGTTGAATAATATAGGAAAGTTGCCCCTCCGAGAAAGGGTACTGGGGAGCCTTGAAAGATCAATGACAGAAACAGGGATGAGGGCCCGTTATCCCCTCTCCTATTATGGCCGAGAAGGTGCCCTTTCAGGGACCGCCGGAATAATGGCAGGCGTGTCTGAAAAAGTTGATCCCGGGGACCCCTTGTCCGCCCTAGGCTTTGTTTCTTTGGGTGTGCTGTTACCAATCCCCCTATTTTTAAGGACAGTAGGCAAGGCAACTTTTGCAACCGCCCGAGAGACGACACGGGCCGTAAGGCATCCTATTGATACGACTAGGAACCTGTTGTCGCAGGCAAGGGAAGGGGGCGCAAAAGCATTGAGTTTTGCGGAACGGAGAGCAATGACGGGGGCGCAAAAACAAACAGATCAGATTTTTACCAACTTTTTAGGGATTCTGGAAGCGGAGGGCAGATCGCGCCACGAAAGTTCTTTACCCCTTCTTCAGGGGCTACGGGAAGCTGGGGTTGAAGCAGGTCAGCTCGTCCCTCAACTGACTAATGCATTAGGCCCGCGGTTGGTGCAGGCTGGATTTAGCACAGCACAGGTTAGAGCAGCCGCAGAAAGCGCCGTTGCTGGTCAAGGATATACCCCGGAAATATGGAGCCCCGATGTTACTTTTAAGAATTTTACGCGCCGAGGGGAGGAAGCTTTTTTTAGGGCAGTTCTTGAAAGTGATCCGAATGCTCAGTATTTAACTCCCGGTACGACTCCCGGCTACTCCAATATACCAATGATGATGGCCCAAGCATACCAGTTGGCTAAAAATCTCGGGACAAGAACTGAGCTTGGAGTTAATACCCTTCGGTACATAACCAATAATTATACGGCAATGATGGAGTCCGCTAATGACGGGCGTGCTTCCAGCGTCATTAAAACTTTTGCAGATGCCCAGACCAAAGCTAACGAGATGTTTATTGCAGAAACTGCTAATAACTTTTTTGCGCCTATAGCACAGAGTCTGGATGCAGCCGTGGAGGGAAAGCAGCTAACTGGGGGACAAGCTTCTGAAATAATTCTGAAAGGTTGGAATAAATTTTCAGGAGCTGCTAGGGATGTTGAAAAAGGTGGCTGGAAACACCTTAATCTTAATACTTCGATAATGCCCGTCGAAACACTACGGACAATGGATAGCTTGACTGAAGCCAGTCTTCTGGGAGGTCATTTAGACCCGGGAAGATTACTGCAGCTACGTGAAATTCTGGAAATAGGTGGTTATGTAAGGCCCCGCCGCCTTGCCGTATTAACAAATGAAAGAGAAAAATGGAGAAAAGTCGTTGCTCGTATAGAAGAAGGAGGTTCTATAGGCCCGGGTAGTTTAAATGCGCTGTTAGCTGATATACAAAGCTCTTTTAGGGGTAAAGAGTGGCACAGGTCTTTTGAGATAAATGACGCAATAAGCCTGTTATTCAGGCCAGATGCTGTCAGTAACTTTGCCAAGGTGGCAGAAGACAGCATTTTTGTTGTAAGAACTCCGGAAGAGGCCAGACTTATCTCTGCCGTGCAGGCTTTTGAAAATTTTCCTGATGATTTCCTGACCTACCTTAATACAGGATTGGATTCACCGGTAGGGAAAAAAATTGCTCCTGAAATTATTGGAAACGCGATAAAGGGGGATTCGTTAAATCCATCACAAGCCACTTATATTGATCGCTTGAGAACGAGCATTTCGGACGGAGTTTTGCGGTACATAGACACACTCGGCGTCGCACAGGAAAAGATGATTACTTTTCCAAAGGTTAAGGAAGGGGCGATTGTGTACCCGCATCTCGGATGGAGGCCAGATCCAGACTCTTTCTTACTTGGCCTGGGAGCTTCTACGGAGCGGGTATCGGACCTTGTACGAAGGTTTGAGCTAAGTACCCCCATTGGTACGGCTGTCCCGGGTTCCATTCCGGAAGAACTCAGCTTTGGTCAACTGCTAAGTCTCCGGTCTATGGCCCTTGAGGGGTTGAGGGACGTTGCTAGTACCAAATCAGAGAAATTTTTGTTTCAACAAATACAGGAAGCCACGCTCAGGGATTTCAGATCACACGCAGAGGAAACAGGAAACGGGGACCTGCTAGGTATCACCTCTTTTAGTAGGGCCCTTAATGATATTTTTACAAGAAGTCTTGCAGCAGAAACGGCAACCAGTATAAAAAATACGGCAGAGCCCCTTTTGCTCGAAAAATTATTGAGTGGAATTCCTACAAAAACAGAAATTTCTATAAGCAATCTGCAGGAGGGAGGCCGTTTTCTTCAAAAAAATACAGACAATTTGATAGCTATGGCAGAAGCGCGGGTTGCGAATGAAAACGCATCGAAAGAAGAGAGGGCAGCAGCGGCGGCGTTACTTAAACTTATTGCTGAACAACTTCCTGAATCAGCAACGGGACTTAGGACTATAAATGAAAGTCTAACCAATTACCTGCGGCACCTGTTTGTGGAGAATATTATTGAAGAGGTGCCAAGAAGCTCAAGGCTTCCTGCATGGGTCCGCAAAACCTTATCGCGGGCATATCCAGAGCTGGTGGATGAATCCCAATTTTTTATTAAACGAAAACCCCTTGAGAACTTTATAAAAAGATATAGGGGAGCCATACAAGGTATTGAACCTTTGGCTACCTTTTTCCGTGATTTATCCGGACATAAGGCAAGGGCAGACAATTTGTTAAGGATGTTTACGAGTAACAGTGGAAAAGTTTATGAAAGAAGGCAGAACGAACAGACATTGGCCCTGATTCAGGGGACGGACAGCCCTGTGAAATTAGTGGAAAATATAATGAAGAGTGATGCCCCTCTCACAGCATTCTTGGACGCAACGAGAGCCCTGAATTTAATGAAAGACTCCGATGTACCGGTTCCGAGCATATTGTCCGGCACGAAAATTCCTGCAAAGGAAGCCCATAAGGAAGCTACTGAAGCTCTGAGACAGGCTGTTCTTGCGTGGGCCTACAATAAATCAAGGGACAGCAGCAAGGATCTTTCAGATACAGGCTTGTTAGGGGAGGTGGAAAAAATACCTTATGTGGATGCGACCAAATTCCGCGACCTGATTACCGACACAAGTAGTCTCATAAATGGGTGGCCCAAGAACAAGAGTCTGGGCCAAACACTGGTTGACCTTGGAATAGATAACCCCGAGTCCTATGATGCATTACGCCTTGCATTAAATAGGATAGCGGAGGTACAGGAACGTGAAGCATTCCTGCTTGATCCAAGGGTAAGGGCCTCTCTTGAAAAGCGTGGTCAGCCAGCCAAAGAGGCTATTACAGACTTTGTAATAAGGTTTTTTGGTGCGGGGGTACTTGCGCCCATAGCGTCAAGAGCTAGCCCTTTTCCAAAAGGGCCCGGTGGACTGGTAATCGCGGGAGCAGGGTCGAGGCTGGCACAAAATATGTTTAAGGATACGCCTAACACGGCTTTCATAGAATTCTTCTCTGGGATGTTCGAGCCGGGAAGGCTGGAAGACTTTGCAGATTTCTTGGGAAGGGGAGCAGGCGAGGCTAATGAAGTACAGATACGCCAGACATTAAGCGATTATTCAAAAAAGGCGTTTCTGATGACTTCTCCTTATTTCCCGATAGCTGCTGAAGAATATTTAAGGGAAGAGATGGAATCGGAACGGCCCTTTCTCCGGGGACCTGACCCACTTCCTCCTCCTATAGAAACGCCCGCGGACCCTAGGTTAATCGTGCCCTCCCCACAACCGTCATCTGCGCCACCCCAGCCTACCGCGCAGGCCGCACCGCCTCCGCCCCAGCCTATGGCCCAAATTTCACCCGCAGGGAGGGCCGGATATGCTGCAATGTTCCCGTTTGATCCGGTTTCCAGTGTTGTGAAGTATCAGCAGGCACAGCCCCCAGCACAGCAGGGTATCGGCAGCCTGCCTGTTTAAAGAAGCCATTCTCGGCCTTCTTCCCCCAGAACCGTCTGGGCAATATCAATTTTGGTTTTGAGCGCCTTCAGTATTTTCTCATCCACGGTAGCAGGGCTGACCAGATCAACGTACAGCACGTGATGGTCCTGCCCGATACGGTGCGCCCTGTCCTCGGACTGAATCCGAGTCTCCAGATCGTATGAATTATTCCAGTAGATGACGTTAGTGGCCGCTGTCAGTGTCAACCCATAACCCCCTGTGCGGGGATTGCCCACAAAGAACCTGAGATTTGAATCAGGGTCCTGAAACCGCTCCACGATTCCCTGCCTGTCTTCCTGCGGGGTGGCTCCGTAAAACGCTTCTGCGCACCCCTCGCCATATTGCTCATTCAGTTTACGAACAATCCGCGCCACATCGTAGACCCACGTGGCCCAGATAATGACTTTTCCGGTCATTTCATCAATCGTGAGCAGCAACTCATCCATGCGCGCATTGGGAAGGTCCTCTATTTCGCCACTGTCGGTCTTCAAATGGCCGCAGCAGATTTCCTGCAGCCTCATAATCTGAGTGAGAATGCTCGTCGTAGTGGACAACTCCCCTTTCTCCAGCCGCGCCAGCGCCAGTTTCTTCATCTGCACATAAGCTGATTTCTGCTCTTTGGATAACGGCACGTGGCGCAGGGTGTAGATTTTTGGCGGCAGGTCAAGGCAATCCTCTTTCAGTACACGGGAACTGAACCTTTCCAGCTTGGAATGCAGCTCATCAAGTCGCTGGTATCCCGTTATTTCCTGAAAACTACGGTTACCCATAGCTCTCCGGCGCACCACCGCATAGCGGGCTTGGTAAGCAAAAAAACTCTTGAATCCAAGCAGTTGCGGGCTCAGGAAATCGCATTGACTGTATAAATCCATTGGATTTCTGGTGATAGGGCTCCCCGTCAGGATGCGCCGGTATTTAGCCAGCCCCGCCGCCTTGATCGAATTTTTGGTTCGCAGTGCCTTCCTGTTTTTGATGGAGGTGCTCTCGTCCATGATAAACATGTTGTTGGGGTTCATTTTCAGGAATTTGAACGCTGAAGCGGCTCCCTTCATCGTGGATAACGCTTCGACGTTCATCACTAATATATGTAAGTCCGTGTGGGACGGGTCCGCCAGCTCGGTTAACGCTTCACGGAACTTCTTTGTAATGTTGGGTTGCCACTGCACAATCTTGGCCGGAATGCGCTTCGGCAGATGCAACGGCAGCTCCTGCTGCACCCAATTTGAAAAAACGCCTTTGGGGGCAACAATCAGGGCTGTATTGACCTCCTGAGCCTCCCACAGCGCGGCTAGGGAATCTATTACCACCTTGCTTTTGCCGGTGCCCATTTCTAGGAAAAGCGCGTGGCAGGGGGCCTTCCACGAAGCCTCAAAGACTTCTTTTTGATGGGCGTAGGGCGCTGTTTCGTACTCATACATCTTTTTTTATCTCCACTGTTGATTTGAAATAAAATCGAAAAGCAAGCCTTGGAAAAATTATTTCAGGGAGACAAATTCAAAAATCAAGCGTTTTTGTAAAATGTCTCCCTCTTCGCTTGACGTATCCAACTATATGCGACTAGAATGGCCTTGTCTAGGAAAGTAGCACTTTCCTCAACTACGGAGCACGACACATGAGCATAGACTTTCTTTCTCAATTGGAATCCGACGCAGCAGCCGTCGATGCCACCCCCCAAGACTCAGAACTGCATAAAGTAGCCGTCCTCGCCAAGCGCGTGCAGGAAAAACAAAACAAGGTGGCGGAACTTGAAAAAGAACTGAAGTCCAGCAAAAAAGAACTGTTGAAGCTCACGGACGAGGACCTTCCTGCAGTTATGCAGGAACTCGGAATGTCAGGATTTACACTGGACGATGGTGCCAGCATCTCCATCAAGCCGACCTACGGCGCACACATTAAAGCGGACAACCGAGAAGAAGCCTTCGAGTGGCTCCGCAAAAACGAATTTGGCGACCTTATCAAAAACTCCGTCATATGCACCTTCGGGCGGGGAGAAGATGAGACGGCCACCCAATTTTTGTCTTTAGCAGAAGAGAGTGGCTTCACGCCCCAGCAAAAGACGGAAGTTCATCCACAGACCTTGAAAGCGTGGGTGAGAGAGCAGGTAGAGGAGGGCACCAGCTTTCCTTTGGACCTTTTTGGTGCCTACATAGGGCAACGCGCAACAATCAAGTAACAGAGGTAACGACAGATGGCGAATGGAAATCGAAAAAAAGTGGCTCGGAAAAAGTCGGGCAATGTGATCCAGTTTGACGCTTCGATTTTTGAATCGGATGCAGGAAAAGGATTGGAAAATATAGGGCGTGAGGATTTAGCCCTCCCGTTCATCAAGATTCTGAGCGGGCTGGACCCCGTTCTGGACGATCTGGAAGAAGCGAGAAAGGGAGACATCTTCAACACCGTGACGAATGGGATATACAAAGGGAAAAAAGGTGTCCAAGTCATTCCCTGCGCATATCAGCGGCGTTTCATCGAATGGGCACCCCGAGGCAGTGGCACGGGAGCCCCGCTGAACATCTTCACGCCCAGCGACGAGCGTCCGAAAACCGAGCGTTCCCCCGAAGATAACCGGGAGTATGTAGTCGATGGTGACGGGTCCTACATTGAAGAAACCCACCAGCACTTTGTGCTGATTCTGGAGCCTGACGGGTCAGCCAGCACGGCATTGATTGCGATGAAGTCCACGCAGCTCAAGAAAAGCCGCAAGTGGAACTCGATGATCGCCTCGCGGAGCATTGTCGGCAAAAACGGGCCGTTCACGCCGCCGCGTTTTTCCCATGTTTACCTGTTGAAAACGGTGTCAGAAGAGAACTCCAAGGGTTCCTGGCATGGCTGGGACATAAGCCTCTCCGGACAAGTGGAAGACATGTCACAATACGCATCTGCGAAGGGCTTTTCGGAATCCATCCTGCAGGGTGACGTTGTTGTGAAGCACGCACAAGAGGGTGCGGAGGACAGTAACAAGGCCCCTTTTTAGTTGAACGCATTACAGGGCGGCAGCAATGCCGCCCTTTCTGCGAGGGGCCCCATGTCCATAGAAAAAAAATTTGCGTCCATTTTTGACGGCCTGAAAGCCGCCTACGGCACTTATAAAATTGATAGCCGTAAGCTGAACGGCAAGAATACCGGAAAAGCCTCCGTTGTCCGCGAGCCACGGAGCCAAGAATTGTGGGAGGGCCACCTGTCCGGTACGGGTGCCTCCATAGGTATCATCCCCATTAACGAAAACAATCAATGCAAATGGGGCTGTATTGATATTGATGTTTATAATCTCGACCACAAAGCCCTTCTGGCCCGAATCCGCAAACTCAAATTACCGTTAGTGGTATGCCGCTCCAAATCCGGGGGAGCCCATGTGTTTCTTTTCACGACCGAATGGGTATCGGCCAAAAATATGCAGGACGCCCTGAATTTTATTGCCTCCGCCATCGGCTATGGCGGCTCAGAGATTTTCCCCAAGCAAATCAAACTGAACCTAGAGAGGGGGGATGTTGGAAATTTCCTCAATCTGCCCTACTACGACCACGAAAACGGCCTGCGCTATGTCATCCATGACGACGGGAGTGCAGGAACTCTCGAAGAATTTTTTAAGCTACACGAACAGTACGTGCAGACGCCGGAGCAGATACAGGCGTTGATGATTGAGGAGGGTGAGTTTCAGCCAATTAAGGACGGTCCCCCGTGCCTACAAATATTGTGTCGAGATAAAATCTCAGAAGGGGGCCGAAATAATGGGCTTTTTAATGTAGGGGTATATCTGCGCAAGGCTTATCCGGATACGTGGGAAACAGAAATACTCAATTACAATATGCAGTACCTCGACCCGCCGCTGCCGCTGGGCGAAGTCAACGTAGTCGCCTCACAATTACACAAAAAAGACTATATTTACAAATGCAACGATGCACCTATAGCTGCCTTTTGCAACAAGGAGTTATGCAAGACCCGTAAATTCGGTATTGATGCGGGCGTCGGCACACCGATGATAGCCAACTTGCGAAAATATAACAGCCAGCCGCCCGTCTGGTTCCTCGATGTAAACGGCACGCCCTTAGAGCTGGATACCGAAGGATTGATGCAGCAGAACACCTTTCAGCGGGCCTGTGTGGAGCAACTCAATTTCATGCCTCGCAGCGTCACCAAGGCGCTATGGGAAGGCCGGATAAACGAACTGCTATCAGCGATGCAGGAAAATGAAGAAGCCATCATCGAAGTCAGTGCCGATGCAAGCGTGCCGGGGCGGTTTTACGCACACCTAGAGGATTTTTGCAGTAGCTTACAGCAAGCCCAAGAACGCGAAGAAATCCTCCTGCGCCGACCGTATACCGATGATTTACAGGGAATTACCCTCTTCCGCCTTGTGGATCTTGAAATGCACCTGACCAAAATGGGCTTCCGATCATACCGGACGCACCAGATTGCCCAGCGACTGCGGGACATCAACGGCGAATCAAAACAGATAAACATTAAGAACAAGACTGTGCGCGTATGGGAAATCCCCTCTTTTAACACGGTCACCGTGGAAATTGATGTCCCCGAATTCGGCGCTCAGGACGACGTACCGTTCTGATGAAATCTAAATTAAGACCACTTTCACCGAAAAAATTAGAAGAACTGACGACCTTCTATGAAGGCATTAAAACAAAAAAAATTATTGAAGATATTGCTGGATATGAAACTTTTGTCATCTTTATTGAAGAGTACATCTCCCTCTATAGCCATAGTTGCATTTTTTGTGGCGGGAAAATGTGGCAGAGAAGAGAGACAAAACAAAAAGCTCATTGCAGCAGCGTCTGTCGTACGGCCATGAGCCGGACAAAAAGAACGATGGAAGATAACCCACATTTGTCTTTTGAAGAACTGAGAATTGCAGCCCTTCTGCGCAGACGATTATCTATGGGTGCTAACGGTAAGGGAAATAAAAACTTTGAAGTGTCGTTGTCCATAGCGAGAAAAATGTCCCAGTCAGAAAAAGAAAATCTTCAGAAAGGTTCTGAAATTGAGAAGATTTTGAATGCAACAACGATGCGTGAGTATGTGGACAGGACATTCAAAAATACTACCCCCGAAATAAGGGAAATGCTAAAGGAGCTTTATAAAAAGAGGCAACGAGAAGAATTAAAAAAGAGGGATAAGAAAATTTATGAGGAAAGACTTTCTCAAGGAAGTACGTTCCGCGAACTAGGCATCAAATATGGCCTGTCAGGAACAAGAGTTAGCTATATTTGTCATAAACAACATCGTTTAGCTAGTGGATTCTATGATGTGGGGCGAGATTAAAAGATGTTCCGTATCTTTGGTCCCCCAGGCACGGGAAAAACGACCACGCTACTTGACCTCGTGGACAAGGCACTGGAAAACGGTGCAGCGCCAACGGAAATTGCCTTTCTGGCGTTCACCCGCAAGGCGGCAACGGAAGCACGGGAACGGGCAAGCCAGAGGTTCGGCCTCGACCCGCGCCGCGACCTTCCTTACTTTCGCACCCTCCACAGCCTCGCGTTCCGATTGACGGGACTGACGACTGAACAACTGATGAGCGGCGAACACTATAAGGAACTGGAAAAACGTACCGGATTTGAATTGACGGGCTCAAGCAGGGCGGACGAGGAAGCTACTGCTGCCATCAAGAAGGAAGCTGAAATCCTGCGGCTTATTACCCTTTCGCGGCTGAAGAGGACCCCTTTACGTGTCGAATATCACGGCACGCGGATCAAGCACACATGGACAGAAGTTGATTATCTGGCCCGTGCCTTGGAAAAATATAAGAAAACCAATGGTTTATTTGACTACACAGATATGCTGGAACTGTTCGTCCAGAAGGGTCCCCAAATCTGCCCGCATTTTGAGCTATGCCTTCTCGACGAGGCGCAGGACCTTTCCCCCATCCAGTGGGAAATTGCAAACATTCTCGATAATAAATCGGAAAAAATGTATTGCGCTGGGGATGATGACCAAGCTATTTTCGGATTCGCGGGCTCTCAGATTGAGCATTTCATTAATCTTCCCGGCGGGGCTGAAATTCTGGAACAGAGTTACCGGGTTCCGTCCACAATCCACGCGCTGGCTACAAACATTTCTAGCCGTATCCGCAGGCGCTATCCGAAAAAATACCTTCCCAGAAAAGAAAAAGGTTCGGTGCAACGCATTTTCTCGGTGGAACAGCTCGATTTCAGCAAGGGGAACTGGCTGGTGATGAGCCAAGCCCACTATCAAACCAATCCGGTGGCCGAACACCTCAAGCAGGGAGGCTATTTTTTTGAGCGTTCCGGATACCCCTCTGTCCCCGCTAAAATTTCCAGCGCGTTGTTGGCTTGGCAGAAATTGCAAAGGGATGATCTGATTGATCTTGAAGAAGCAAAAAATTTGTACAGTTTTATGCGCGGCAACGGTGTACGGGTCCAGCGTGGGTTTAAGACAATCCGTGCAGATGAAAGTGATTTTTTCTCACTGGAACAACTGCAAACACGGCACGGGTTGCTTGCAACCGCAGACATGGGTTGGGATACCGCGCTGGATAAGCTGCCGGACGTAGACAAGGTGTACTGCGCCGCCATTTTGAGACGCGGAGAAACCCTGACGGACATCCCCCGCATCCGATTGTCCACGATTCACGGGGCCAAGGGGGGCGAAGCCCAGAACGTGATACTTTTTAGTGACTTAACGGCTGCTGCAGAAGACGCCGCCCAGTATAATGGGGACACTTTGCACCGTGTATTTTATGTGGGGGCCACGCGAGCCAAAGAAAACCTGTTCATCGTAGAACCTGAAATGTACCAGCGGAGTTATCAGCTATGAGTGAAAAATTCTTTGAAGATGTGCTGGCACTCATCGAGGGGCCTCGGGACCAAAAATACGGGGACTCCACCGAGAACCATACGCGCATAGCGGCCATGTGGAGTGTCCTGCTCAACAAAAAAATAACCGTTCAGGAAGTATACCTGTGCCTGATTGCTATCAAGCTCTCGCGGCTCACCCAGTCACCACATCACAGGGATTCTTGGCTGGATATTGCTGGCTATTCAGCTCTGGCAGAAAAAGAATGAAAAAATGTGACTTTTTATGCTACGTGGCCATAGGTGCTTTTCTGATGTTCCAGTTTTTATTATTTTTCTCGGAAAAAGTGTTTTGAAAAAAGAAACGCGCCTTCAGTTTCCCATGTTTAACTCTACGACGAGCGACTGGACGCCGCCTGAGACGTTGCCGGATTTGAGTGGGGCCTCAGAAATAGCGGTGGACCTCGAAACACG
>Ga0208449_1000875_pt1 | contig 17780 bp, 5 predicted proteins | sample MalvireepMed_s17_FD_184247 | JGI IMG/M metagenome (GOLD analysis project Ga0208449, IMG submission 184247) | Marine viral communities from the Global Malaspina Expedition - Malaspina viral metaG DeepMed_s17 (SPAdes) (version 2) | ecosystem: Environmental > Aquatic > Marine > Oceanic | place...
CTTTCAATAGGAGTGCCCACGGCTACTGGTCAACACAGATACACAGTAAACAACCCACAAGATGTCGATGCGTGGGAATCAGAGAGAGAGAACCTGGTTATGCATTTGGAATGGTTGTCACGTCAACTAGGATGGCAAGGTTCTTTTATAGATCCGAATACAGGTATGCTGAACATGGAAGATGAAGTAGCAATAAGGAAAGCATATCACCAGATTTTTAATAACCCCGCAGTCCTTATGGCAAACCAACAGGCAAACCCTGCATTGAGTTCTCAAGGAACGCAGTATCAAGGGGCTGCGCAACAGGGTCTTCCAGGAGGCGTTCCGTGGGCTCCTGGACAAGCATCACCAACACAACAGGCATTTACTCCACCACCCGGTAGTACTCAGTTGCAACCACTAACGCCACAGCCAGCCCCAACAACATCGGGATTTAAGTTTGATCCAAGTAGTGGATCTGCTCCTTTTGGCGATCCCCTTGATTTACGATTAGATAGAACTGCTGAATCATTGGCAGCGGCAAAGGTTAAAGCAACAGATCAAGCAAGAGTAGACGAACTGGAAAGGATGAAGATTAAAGAACAGATGAAATTGATAGACGAGAATATGTCGCCCGACCGCTTGGAAGCTGACAAATTGATACAGGAATTACAGATCGAAAATGAGAAGATGCTACTGTCTAAGTTGGAAAGTATGCTTGCAATAGCGGATGGGTTAGAACCTGGTGACGAAAAAGAATTTTACCTTGCGGTGATTAAAGTATTGGCAGATAATGCGATGCCGGAGATGTTTGAGAAAGCAAGGGCCAAAATCGAAGCAGACAAAAAAGACGAAGATAAATAAATATGCCTATGCAATACGGTACAAATGTAGACCCTCGTTACGAACACGTCAAAAGACGAATAGAAGAGCGAAAACTTGCTCAAGTTGCAGAGGAACAGCGAAGAGACGCACTGCTTCAAGAGGCAGAGGCTGCTCGTGTAGAACAAACTCGCCTTGCTATTCAAGAGGCTCGTGGTTTAGAGGCTCAGGACATAACCGAGAGGGGTATGGCAGGTGCACCGTTACCTGGCTCATTTACTGGAAGTTTGTCGGTACAGGATTTGACAACTTTCGGAGGCCCTAAACAAGAGACATACAAGCCACAGACTAGCGACTACGACTACGGCGCTGCGGCTGATGTCATGGAACTTACTGGCTATTCTATGAAGGACGAGGGGTCTGGCCATTGGGGCTCAAGAATCTTCGCTGGACCATTGGAAGGCTTGATCGTCAAAGCACCAGGACACGATTCATATGACGAGATGGTCAAAGACGAAAATAAACGAGGCTACGAAATCGTCAAATTTGGCAATAAAGAGTTTTCTGTCAAGGTATCGGATGAGGCAATAGAGCCACAGGAGATAGACTCAGAAACAGGTTCGGTGACAGGGTTGACAAGAGACGAGTGGGATGCCCCTTTTAATGGAGGTAGACCAGAAGACTTTGAAGGTGCAGAGGGTGCAAAAGGAGAGTTGGCAAAGAGGTTGCAAAGACGCAACGTGCCCCAAGAAGACCGTCAATTCGACCCCCTTGACGAGACGAAATCATTGGAAGACTGGTCATCTGACACCTACATTCCTGGCGATATCGTATTCCAATCACGTGTTCGCTCATTTCAGGAAGGCAAGGAGTGGGCAGAAGAGGACTTGAAGAACGACCGAGGGTTCTGGAGTTCTTTCAACAGGGGTGGTATACAGACCATGCAGGGTTTGAAGGCTCAGTTTATGGGCTTGGATGACGAGGGGAGTGAAGAGGTACTAAGAGAGCAGGGTTTAGAAGCCCTTCGAGATATTCAAATTGCGGCAGCCGAGCAGAGTGGATTTGTATCGGGAATGATGGCGGCCGAAAGACCAGACGATCAGACCTGGCTAGAAAAACAAGGAGAGATGTTAGGCGGCTCGTCCCCAATGATAGCAGCGGGTGCTGTTGCAACCACGATTGCAGTTGCTGCCGGACCTCCTGGGTGGGCGATTGCTGGTACAGCGTTGGGAAGTGGTGCGGTGGCAGGGTACTTCTTTGGAGGTTCTGGTGCTGATGCAGAGATAGACCTCATTGAATTACAAACAAACATAATACGCCAGAGGTACGGAGATTACACAAAATTCAAAGTGTCGGATGAGGTGCGTGATCGCATAGTCATGCAGTCAGGAGCATGGGAGGCAGGTAGTGAGGGATTAACAAGCCTGTTGGGTTTCGGCATTGGCAAGTTTATAGGCAAATCGTTCTTCAAGGTAGGCCCTGGAACAACGATGAAAGAGACTGTTAAGGAGTCTATGCGTCAAGTGTTCCGCCGTCAGGCTATACAAAAAACAGCCCCTGAAATTGCAAGGGGTGTGTTAAAGAACTCGGCAAAGTACGCATCTTTAATTGCTGGTGACTTAGCGATGGAAGGCGTGTCAGAGGTTGTTGCCGAGTATGGTCAAACAACTGCCATGCAAGAGTTAGACCCTGACAGGGAGGCGGATTTCTTAGGGGCATTTTGGAGTGGGGTTATCCTTGGTGGATTCTCTGGTCCTGCCATGATGGGCGTTGGTGTTATGAACGAGAAGGTCATGCGTGACCGGCTTGAAGCAAGGATAGCGGCAAGAGATGTTTGGAACAGTGCAAACTACGATCCAATCAAAAAACTAGAAGAGTTAGCACCAGAAGTTGCAGAGCGTATTGCAGCCTTACCAGAAAGTGAACGGGTAGAGGAAATAGCAAAATGGAATCGCCAGTTGGAGGTTGAGGCTGCGTATGCCGAGGCGCTCCTTGTGGAAGCCGAAAAGGCTTTAAGCAATGGGGATCAAAAGGGTGCTGCACGAATGGCAGCCAAGGCTGCTGGTGCTAGAGAGAAGGCGCTCACACTATCACTGCAAGTGGCTCTTGCGAAGGATCTGGTGGTTGGCACTCGTGTTGTGGAAGAAGGTGGCCTAGTAGGGCATACTTATACAGTTGATGAGGCATTAAAGAATAAAGGCCGAAAGAAGTCTGGGGGCAAGAAGTCTACTGGGCAGACAAAAGTGCAAACAACATTTGAGAGTATGGGCTTCGAGGTGGTTTGGTTTGACAAGAGCGACTCACAGGCAGACGCTTTTTATGATCCAAAAACACCGGGTGTTATCTACCTAGAAGATAGGGCTACTGTAACACGAGAGGGCAAGGGTGGAAAGAAAACACAGGTAGACATGAACCCAACCTATGTAATTGCACGGGGCTTGCACGAATCCCTGCACTACATCCAGTACGTAAACCCAGAGTTGCACGAAGAGTTGAAAGAAATAGTTGGAGATGCAGGTGCACTGTGGAGTGCTGCCGAGTACGCAATGCGTGTCGAGGGTTCATTCAACGACAATCTCGTTGTTGCGTTTGCACAGCACATTACAGACGGCGGTACAGTTGATACGTTTACGGGATACACAGACGTAGAGGGTAACGAGGTTGTAGCGACAGAGTCAGATTTAGCAGAGATGCAAGCATATGCAGAGTTAGAAGGCATGGCGGTTTCCATAGAGAAGGGTGTCGAGGCTGGTGCTACGACAAACAAGCCATTGCGAGTCCTCGCAAGATTGGGTCTAATGGGTCGCAATGCCAAGGCTGCTGTGCGGTTGTACGACACGCTGTTGAAGACAGCGCATCAAACATCTTTGGCGCGGGCTGAGGGTCGTACGGTGGAAGAGGGTGGTTCTGGGACATATACAGTTAGACCAGGCAGCGCGAGTTTTGTTAGAGAGTTGTTGCACGGAGAATCAATTCGGTCTGTGTCTACAGGGAAACTCCTCTCCGCCCTAGAGCGTTCTTTGGGCAAAGATGGGGCTACTGAGGCTAAAGAGGAAGAAGGGACTACAGGGGCTCTGGAGGCTCGTAAACGTGATGGCGAGAAGGATAAGAAGACAAGCAAGAAGTTGCCCAAGAAACGGGGTCGAGGCAAGAAGGAAGAGCCGAAAGAAGACATCAAGGGGCAGAGGGATTCACGGTATGGCAAGCCACTGACAACTGTCACACTAGAAGATATACAGGCACAGTTTACCGAAGAGGAACTCATGGGTGGCAAGGAGTTGCCGTACAAGCCTGGTGAGGTTGCGAAGACTTCGGCTGGCAAGAGTTACTCCGAGGCTTCGAGAGAGGCTTCAGTCAATATCCCATATGCCAAGGTTGAACAGAGCGACATAGACACCGCCATCAAGAACACAGAGAAGGCGATGGGAGCTGCAAGGTACGAAAGAGCACTGGGCTTTGCGAAAGTAGATTCCCTATCGTTGGATGCGACATTCTTCAATGACTCCATAAATCTACCATCGAGCATTCGGTTCTGGTATGAGACTTTTGGAGAGGACTTCCTGAACAGATTCGTTGGAATGTCAGAGGCTGATGCGAGACAGTTCGCAGATGTAGTATCTGCCACATCACCTCGAACTCCAGTGCCAGACAATATCAGAAAGGCAGTGTCGATATTCTTGGATCAGAAACTGGGAGTGCCGTCACCTACCGCTGTGTCCACAAAAGAGATGGTCGGAGTCCAGAAGGCATTGACAGGCAAGTTGGCAGAGGGTGGTCGGTACAAGACAGGGTCTTTTGCCAATACATTCCTGTATGCAATGGGTATGGTCAGTGAGACACCACTATCCACAAACGACATCATCATGGGAAATATCTATGGAATAAAGGGTGAGAACTTCACCAACCCATTGGTATATGAAATGATATCTAGACTTCATGTCGAACTAGCAACGATGTTGAACGGGAAGACTGTAGACAAACGTGGATTGACAGAGGCTGATGCTGATGTAATCAACACACCTTGGACACCGTGGCAAGTCCAGGCAGTCATGTGGTCAAACCGTCAAGACAACACAGGAACATATTCAGATGAACTAGTTCGGATATTCGAGGAATGGCAAGAAGCCGGCATCCCTGTCAAGGAACACGCAGATGGAACGCTGTATGTGAACCTAGATGAACTAACTCCTGAGATGGGGTTGGCAGGGTTGACCAAGGCAACAGTTCGTGGTGAGCCAAGACTGATGCCACCCACACCACTTGGTGGTGCAACCGAAGTTACTGCATCTTTAGGTGAGGCGTTGGCAAGTGATTTGGATGAGACACAACGTAAGCACATTACTGCTGCATATAGCAAACTACGTACAGCAACATATGATTATGTCAGTGCAATAACAAGCAAAACAGAAATGCCGACTTTTTCAAACGAACTACGGGAAATGTTTGGAGTGGCACAGGTGAAGGCTGGCACAGGCAAGTTTGTCCAGTTCCACTACCCATACCACAAGAGTGTGGCAATGGTCGCTGGCAAGAAGTTCAACGCAACTACTTCAGTTGCAGACATGTTCGCAGGAAAATCAATGGGGGCATTCCAGTACGGTGGGTCTGCACAGCGTGGCGATCTCATCTACGGAATGTTTACATCAGAGGGCGGTGTTCTAGTTCCAACCATGAGCATCTACTTGGGTGGAGTACCGTCAGAGAAGATGCAGGAAGTCCTAACGTACTCCGCTTCGATGTTGGGTTTGTCTGATGCCATAGCGGTTGAGGAAGTTCCAGCAGGGCAGGGTGAGCCTGCCATTGGAATGTTCTTCCCGACACAGGAGTTGGAGTTCTCACACATATCAGCACTCGCTATAGCAGCAGGAAGATATGGATTGGTTCTTCATTCCATGCCTGTTGCCAACGGCACTTACCTTGCAATCGTACCCGTAGAGGGTTCAGACATAAATGCTGGTGAGGAATCAATAAGGCGAGAATTGCAGTCTAGAGGGCTAAGTCCACTGATACAAGATACCGATATAAAGATAATAGATGCCAAAGCAGGTGTTAGTGGTACAATAGAACAAGCATCCAAGGACATCAGAAACAAAGAGGTAAAAAACGATGCCAAGAAAACAAGCAAGTGGTACACAGGACTCAACAAACAAGACAGACAAATTGTTGACGAAGTCGCCCCAACAAAAAGAGAACGCGAACAACTCCTCCGAACGCCCCGCACAAAGGCTGGCAAGATTAGGCGGCTTTCAGCACCTAAGCGAGAACGACTCGCAGTGGCTATCGCAAAAAGTCAGGCGTGGCAACTACACCATTTTGCCGAAACCCTAGCCAACACTAGGGCAGAGCAACAACAAAAATTAGCAGTTCGTACTGAAGAGGTACTAACCAAGAAGAAGATTGGCAAGCAGACAGTCGGCAAATGGCTTGATGCTGGTGGTGCACTTGAGTCACGAAGGCTGACAGAAGCAAAATTCCGTAGTGGTTACAGTCAGCATATTGACATTAGGTCAAGGAAAACTGGAAAGGGGCTAGAGTTAGCAACCACCGTCATGAAGGAAGGTTGGAAGCCGGGGATTGGAGTAAATGTCCTGCCCGTGTCAGTGGGTGATAAACCAATAACCATCCCTGAACGACAGTATATGCCCAAGAAGGGGGATGTTGTTTATCTCGTTCCAAATGATTGGATTACTGGGTTTTATGGACCAGGCAAAATAAAAGAGGGGTGGAAACCCAAGCCTTTTGAGGTTGTTGTTGTTGAGTATGACAACCAATCTATGTACGAACTTTACACAAAGGCGACAAGTGGTGCACTTGAGTCACGCAAGACGAAGAAAGAAGTTGAAGCGATACGAGAGACTCAACTGATGGGTAGCGTGTTCCCCAAGATACGTGAAGCCATGCAGATGTCCGAGCAACGGAAGATGACTGCCAAGCAATTACGCAAGATGCTTGAGAAGAACGGGGTCAATGAGCAGGAGCAATTCTGGTCTGGACTAGAAGAGTTCTTGGAAACAAAGGGTGAAGAGTCCTTTGACATAGACGAGGCTATTGAAGCAGTTCGTCCAGTGAAATTGTCTGAGAAAATACTGACAAATGAAGAGGCGAGATTCCGTAGTGGTGACAAATGGCAAGCTGTACCCGACTTCGTCAACGAACTTGCGGTAGGTCATGAGCAAATCATCATCTCGTGGGACAGAGCACAGGATGAATTGGATGTCATGTCTGAAGACGAGTGGGCTAAAGCGGTAGCAGATCTAGAACCTCCCGAACCAGGAGAAGAACCAGGGGAGACGTTCACCGATGATCAAGGCAGGATTGTCAGCTTCGACGAAGACACGACTTACCAAGAGTATCTTCAAAAAGTTCTTACAGGAGACCCAAGGGTGTTCAGGGGAGGACACTTCGGGGCAGCGGATGAGATTATGCATCAGCGTTTATTCATCATGCCAGACAATGAAGCAGATGAACCGGGCAAGACATTTCTCTATGCATGGGAATTGCAGGGTGACTGGGCAAGGAACGTAGGAAGATACGGTATCGGTGGAGAAGCCACAGTAACTGTAGAGCGAGTGATGGGTTCGGTAGATGAGGCACTGCGGGAAACGCCACAAACCCATGCTGAACAAGCCGATTTGTATTTGGGCTATCAGCAACCCCATGCGCAACGTATCACAGCTGGTGTGGGAACTGAGAAAGTTCTCTCTTACTACGGACCAGAGGCGGATGTTCATTTTCGATTTACTTCAGCCTTTTCGGAAGGTATGCCTTTACACAGGTCTACTACGAGACGAAACCTGACACCTGGAGCATGGGGTGTAGAGTCAAAGATATCTGTGGACGATGGGACATATGATACAGGCAGATTGGAACTACCTGTTTCAGCACTTCCACAGTTGCCGGGTGACCCAAACCCACCCACACCAATAGAAGAAGACACTGGGTACATGGATTACGAACAGGAAACTGCTGAAACCATAGAGCACTTTTACGAACTCGCCATGAATGACGAGGATGTATTGAAACAACTACAGTCAGTTGGCGAGGATCAATTCCCATTGTTGTTCAACGGGGATTGGAAACTCTTGCGTGAACATCCACTGTGGGATGCTGAAGAACATGCCGAGAACTATGAATATGCACCACTGAAAGCCCTTGCTGGCGAGATGTACATCAAGATGAGGGGTACTGACGAGGCACGAGCAACATGGATGGAGAACAGGAGTGACTTCCTGAGAAATACAATTGTCGAGTATGGTGCAGATACCGCAATTGAAAGAACTGGTTTCGTCACAGATCCCACAGTTAGAGAAATATGGGAAGATGCACTTGCCGAATCTATCGACAGATACGATGATGCTGAAGCAGTTCCACCTGGACCATTTGTTTCCACCCCAAGGGGCAAGCAATCCAAGGAATGGGTAGGCTTGGGAGTCAAGCGAATGCTGGCTAAAGCGGTAGCCGATAGGCACACTGCACTGGTAATACCATCTTCCGAACTAGTGGAAAAGGTGGAGCATATTGGTGAGGGTGCGAGGCTGTACGACAACATATACTCAATGCTTCTCAAGTACGCGAAGAAGTTAGACCCATCGGTCTTGGTGGAAGATGCCAACGGCAAACTACAACTACCATCAAAGGGTATGGGCTTCGAGTTTGAAATCAAAGCAGAGCCGGTAGAAGGAAGGATAGCGACGAAGCAAGAGGCGTTTGAACTTGCTTTGGACAAGTTGTTCCTCAACGCGAGGGGTACACGGAACTTCCCATCTATGCATCACTTTCATATAGGAGAGTTTTCAAAGACGATAGTGGAACTCATGGACATGGGCATGCTGTTCAACTCGTATTCTAGTTTCTCAGTAAACGCACACAAACAACTATCTCAGGGGAATGTTCAATGGGGGAATGAGTCACTACCACAGTACACCGAAGAGCAACTGAAAAAAGCCCACGAAATTATTAGTTTCCTTAGGGGAGTTGATGAAGTGACAGGAGAGTCAAAAACTCCAATTGACCCAGACACAGGAGAGCATGAAGTATGGCCATTTGCAACACTCTTTGACGATGCATGGAACAAACTAGATAGGAGTACACCTGGACTGGCAGCATACGAACAGCGTTTAGCAAGAGAGGGCAAGACGCTGACAAGAGAAACCGCGTTCCATGAATTGGATGTGTTTGAGGATATGGTAGATACGTTGGTGCGTAGGATTGAATTATCAAGTGGAAGAGGCGCAGAGTCCACTCCAATCGCAGATAGTTTGAAGGGGTACAGATCAGCGAAGAACTTTATATTCAAACCATCTTCTTATCTATCGACTGATTTCAGAGTTAGAAATACAATCAGCGTCGGCAAGGGTTGGGATACTCGTGAAGAAGCCGAGGCAGCACCACTTCCACACACTGCACGTTTCTACAACAAGCAATCTGGTGAGGTACTATCAGGAGAAGATCTAGCCTCTGCATATGATTTGATTGGCTTACAGCAATCCTTGAGGCATGGGACACGTGAGGAGATCCAAGATGAAATCAATAAAACGAAGTATGTAGAAGAGGGTCGCAATCGTGTAGATAGATGGGACAGACAGGCAGCGTTACCGATAACAGACAAGATACGTGATCATGTTCAACAGGGCTTGCCAATGTTCAACGCGAACGCCCTTGAGTCACGACGACAGGTAGGTCAGACGATAGACAAACTGAACCAAGATGCAACTGCGATTGGCGAAGAGTTGAAAGCGTTGGTAAAAAGTGGCGATAGAAACCCAACAGCATTACCTGCTGGCGGGGCAATAGAGATAATCACGAGTGTTACAAGAAACTTCCCTATGGTTGCGATGCTTCAGAGGAACAGCCCACTCTTTGTGCGGGGTTATTGGGATGAGGTAGTAGTTCCGAAATTAGCGGATGTGGCTATGGCATTCCACAATTCAAGTGAAATCTACTTTGAAACCGAGGAGTACAAAGAGCGTAAGGGTCTAGAAAACTACAACCTATTGAAGTATGGGATGCCAAGTGAACCAACGGACAGTTCGTTGGCAGATCGTTGGACTAGCAGTCTAGTGGAAGTGTTACCCGGTGGTGACAAGAACATGACCCCATCAGATTCGATACTCAATTTGAGCCGGCTTCTCTATCACCTTGCACTTGAATACTCAATAGGCGAACGAACCGCTTTATCTGAGGCAATGGACTATATGCCCGATGAACTCTTTGACGAAATTGGAGCAGATTTAGAACATGCAACAAACCCCACATTCTTAGAGACAGATACTGGTCAGCAGATCATTCACATCTTGGCAGCGCAGAACAACCTAGACCCAGCGATAGTTGCACAAGACGCAGATGTCATTGAGTTACGTGCCCAACTCGCACAGAAAGTAATTGACTTCGCCAAGAGTAATCGTTACTACGACGAACTTAGGGAAGCCGTAGGTAGAGATGTTTATTACGCACTAAGTGATGCGAAAGTACACGATGCGTTTACTCAGACACCTGATGAAATGTGGCAACAGTGGACTCAGACTTTACAGTTTGTATGGAAGTTGCCTGTACTGGAAACTCTAGACCCAAAACTTTACAATAATGTTTCTGAAAAAACTGGTCCTGTCCCATCTGTGATGATGGAAGAAGAGTCTGAATACTACGACTCAGTTGTTACACGTGTCAAGGGTCAGGAGGAAAAGCGACGTGTTCTTACCTCTAACTTCCCCGGACCTCTCTACGCTACACCATCCGTACCACGAGTACACATGGGCGATCTAGCTCATGGTCAAATGATAGATATACTACGATTTGGTGGTGTTCCTGTAGACAAGAGTGGAGAAGTCAGGCCCGAAACATCAGTCATGCCGGGGTATGAAGACCTCGAACTACAAGTACCTGTAGTGCAGAGTATGTCTCAAAAGAAATACATGGAATCGGGTGTGACAGATATGCAACACCTTGGAATTTCTCCAGAGTTGTACAACCTGATAGAAGAGACTATCGGTTCTAAAGTAACGGTTACGGAGACATCTCTGGAGCATGGGGTTGCCAAGCAATTCAAGAGTGGCAAGTCTAGGTTGCTGAGTAAATGGCTTATGACGAAAAGCCCACAGTCAACACGTCTATTCATACTGTCATATCCTGACCCTCTGACTGCTATGCACAAAGACGAACCTGTGGCATTTGCTATTCGCAAACAGCAGTTTGCTGGATCGTATGAGGGCAAGATTTTCTATCTCAATCCTACAGGAAACAAGGTACGCTCTGTGGATACATTCCGCATGAAGGATGAGTGGGCAGAGGGTAGAGCAGCTGGAAGTTCCGCAGTGGCTTTTGAACAGGCACTAAGAGACAAAGTAAAAGAAGAGTTCTTCCCAATTACTCAAGAGGGTGCTGAAGGTTCTACTCCACTTGATGTGTTCCGTGAAGACACGATAGCGTTGGAGTCACGTAAGCGTAGAGATGGTACACCTCGAATGGTCGCTATCTCTATGGTAACCCAAGGTGCGTTGCAGATGGCTATTGAAGGTGGCGGTTTCCCGATGCCTTCAATTGGTGTCACGGCAAAGGATAGAATTACAGTACCAGACAATAACTTCGGTGAGATATACCTAGTGTTCGATCCAAACGTCATCAAGCAACACGGTGTGTTTACTGGAGATGCCTATACGCAGAGGACGGCAGATGACCTTGTGCATGGTGAGCACGATGCTTTGCTTTCACCCGCAGAGAACATGCTTAACGCAATGAGGGCAGAACAAGAGCAAGCAGGTTCAATTAGAGGAGCAGAATTCTTGTCTGGAGGGGAAGTCGTATTTGACTTGTCACACGATGGAGTGAACCAATTTCATATCTCACAATTGGCAGCACTGTTGACAGACGAGGTTATCTTCACAGAAAAAATACGTGGAGTTGTCGAAGAGAAGCAGCGTATGGAGTCAGAGGAAATACGACTGAGGTACGATGATGATGCTGCGTGGATGAACACCATGCTAGAGCATTATTTGGAAGGAAAAGATGCTGATCCAACGGCTGATTTCAACAAAGCAATACGAAACCATGTTGGTGAATATCTTTTGCGACATACCGTTGATTGGATACTAAACAATACTCCCGATGGCATAAACCAAACTTGGAGTGATATCCTCGACGATTCTGGAGCAATGGTAAAAATGGTCGGGTATGTGGATGAGAATACCAGAGATTCAATTGTTGGCATAGCCGAGCCAGATATTGACGCGACATCCGTCATTGACAACATGCTTCCTCAGATATTGAAATCTATTACTGCACTACCGCAACGGTGGTTGGAATCGAAGCCACAGGATGTAATCCCATTTGGTAAGGGTGGAGTTGTAGCAGCGCTCGTGCCATCCAATGCCAGCGAGAATGTTGTTGGAGATCTTGAGGCACAGGGAGTTACAGTAAAGGTATACAAGAGTGCGGTCGGTTCTGAAAGATTCGCACTAGACCAAGACATGACAGAGCGTCACGCTCTTCTAGATGAGATGGAGGACACCGTCCTATTCTCACGCAAGAAGTTGCCCAAGACTATCAACACGGTAGTCAATTCACCTATCGTTGGCATCCTTGGACGAGAGGCAGAGGAACGGTTAGGTGAACTGATAGGTGATCGTCCGTCATTCAGACGTGGTCATCGTGCTGGTGTAAGTGCAGGTGCTCGTGTCCAGCGACAACTCAGTGACCGGGAGAAGAAGCAGGCACTTCGAGACGAGCGAGAGAGAGCGAGAATACAAACAACGATGCGAGTGAAGGCGATGCGGGAGATGCTGGAACGTCGCCTAGAGAGATTGAAACTTGGAGTAGAGAACAAAGACAAAATCCGAGAGACGGCAATTGCTTTGGTGGGTCAATTGCCACAGCGATTACGGGGCAAGTTGGCTATTCGCCTCGCACGTGCAAACACGAATAGGCGTGTTGAGTTACTTGCCGCCAAGGTGGTAAGGGTATCTGCCGAGGAAGAGTACCGAGTAGCCACCAGGCGAATGAAGAAAGTCATCAAGCGTTTGAAGAAACGCAAGATGGGTAGCGAGGCTCGTGAAGAATTACAAAGATTGATTGACTTGCTCGGTGGCATAGCGTACCAAACTGGTACACAGCGTATGTTCAAGCAAGGCTCACTATCTGTAGTGGATTTGATTTCCAAGGCAGCGGAGATTGAAAGTCGTTTGAATGAAGCGATAGCCTTGGTCAGGCAGGAACGTGAGGATTGGAAACTAGCCCGTGGCGAACGTGCTGAACGGTTAGCGTCAGTCGCTGCCAAGATAATCAATTCACTTCAGCAGAAGCCACCTCGACCTGAACACGCACGTGGTCCACAGGTAGATAGACCTTCCAAGCCTCTCAGATTTGCCTTGTCTAAAAACACGATGTCCATCATTGCAGATGTCATGGCTGGCAATCGTGAAGATGCGGCTGTTGTGGCTGATATGCTTCATCATGCACTGACTGATGGCGAAGCAGCACACTTGTCACAGATACGTGGCACGTTCGATGTGCTAAACAACCTAGCGAAAGAAGCCGGCTTTGACAACCTTGACCAACTCATGGATGTGGCTGGCGTGACACAGATTGAAGTTGAAACACAGACGATAAACGCCACCTTTGGAGGTCAGAAATTGCAACTCACCTTGGATCAAGCGATGAAGTTGTACGCATTTGACGAGGAAACCCTAGACAAGATTGTCGATGAGGTAGATGCTGATGGCAATGTAGTAAGAGAAGGTGTAGGAATACAGACGCACGATGGTAGAACAGTGACACCAATCAAGGGTATCACTCGACAGGAAGTCAGTGATGTAATAGACCAGTTACCAGCAGGCGTTAGGGGTCTGATTGATAGGGCTAAGGCACATCGAGAGACGGTATTGCGACCACTGGCATTCGGTGCTTTTTATGAGATACATGGATACGAGCCACGTTTTGTTCCTGGTTACGAGCCTACTTCCAGAGAGAGAATAAAGAACAATCCAGCCGAGAGGCTACAGATATCCGAGATGACCGCGAAGTTCTTGGACGATGCTGGCTTCACGAAGGAGAGAACCGCAACGAGTGGTGCTGTTATCCTTGGTGGGTTTGTTGAAGACTTTATGTCTAATGCGGATGCGATGTCGAAGTTGGGTCATATGGCTATTCCCGCGAGGGATGCCATCTCCATCATCAATCATAGAGATGTGTATGACGCAATCAATAAGCACATGGGTGCGGAGGTACGTGCAGACCTAGAGGCAAGAATACTACACGGTGCTGGCATGGTAGAGAGAACTGCCGGGACGCTTGGAATGATTGTCGCTGGCAATGTAGCGGGAGCGTACCTGTCACTGAACCCAAGGACATACGGTCGCATTTACTTTGGTGGCATTTCCAACCTATCGTTAGAGATGTCGGTCGAGGAGATTCTTGTTGGTCAGGCAAGCCTTACGGATCTCAATGCTGTATTGGAAGAGGCTCACAAGAACGGTTACTTATGGGCAAGGGCAAACTCAGGGGCGATGCGTAGACAACTACAGTCGTTCGAGCAGAAGCCAACAAAGATTGCAGACAAGGCAGCGTTCTTCAATAGGATGAGGAAGATTGCGAAGACATTGGCAAGAGCCTCAAAGTACTTGGCACAGGGCAATTGGTCAAACGCATCTAGGGTCACAAAGGAAATGCTCAAGTTGATGCGAGAGCTGCCAGACGATCTCCATGCACTACAGGCTCTTGATAATCTTATCGTTGCGACAGCCTACGTTGGCGTGAGAAGCCGTCTAATGAGACAAGGGTATTCAGGGGCAGAATTGATTGAGATGGCAGGTACGGAGACTGAGCGTGTTATACGTGTAACTCAGAACTCTTCCTCACCACTTGATGCAACTGTGCTTGATGCCAAGGATGCCGTCCGAGGGTCTGCGTACAGAATGCTGTTCCCATTCTCAAGTGATCCATCGGTTACCGGCAACACTCTGTATAGAGCAACGCGACACGGAACTAAGCGGCAAAAGGTACGAGCTGCTGGTGGATTCACCGCAATGGTTGCTGTCTCTGCTGGGTGGACATTGAGTTTTGAAGCAGTCCGAAGACTAATTGTATCCTGGTTCGATGACGATGAAGACGAAGATTGGATTGAAGAACAAATGAAATACTTTGTCAACGAGGAAAACAAGCAATCGGCAGAACGACGTGCGATGTATCAAGCCGCTGACGAGATAGTGTCTAGGTTTGGGTATCCAGGCATCATCTTTAGTTGGTTACTCTCGATACCAGAGGGCTACGAGCCAGGGCTTCCCCACTTGTGGGCAGACCCAATAGCAGATGCCACGCGATCTACTTTGAAGATATACAACGCAACACAGAGTGAAGAAGAGGACGCAGAAGAGAAGTTGTGGGAAGGCATTTGGGATTTGACTGAACCTGTCAGACTGATGGTTGGCGATCCGACACTCATGCCACAGAAACAGGTAGGGAGAACACAAACACTGATTGACCCATCGTATGAAGATGTCAAGAAAGCAGTCGGACGACTTCGCAAGAAGCGTGACCTAACAGAAGAAGAGGATTATGCATGGGAGCAAATTCGCAAGCATGGCAAGGAGCGTTAGGGTAAAGGGGTATTTTCATGAGCCGAGTCCTAGTGATAGGCGACATTCATGAGCCTGCTACCCATGTGGGGTATAGGCGCTTTGTTCAGGATTTATACGATACATGGTCTTGTAACCATGTAGTATTTATTGGTGACATTATTGATTTCCATTGCATCAGTTTTTGGAAGAAGGACGTAGACGCAGACGGTGTCACGAGAGAGGCAGAGAAGGCGTACAAGGGTGTGCGTAAGTGGTGCAAGGCGTTTCCAAAAGCAGAGGTGATGATTGGCAACCACGATGAACGGGTTTATAGATTGGCTGCATCGGTGAATATCCCTGCTAGGTTTATTACAGGCTACGAGATAGTGTGGAACACGCCAAAGTGGAAGTGGAAGAGAGATACTGAAATTGACGATGTGCATTATTTTCACGGCACGGGGTGCACTGGCATGCAACCGGCACTGAATGCTGCAAAGGGTTCTGGAATGTCCACAGTAATCGGGCACGTACACTCTGTTGCTGGTGTAAAATGGAGTTGTGGACCAAGGCAACGAATCTTCGGAATGGACGTTGGATGTGGCGTAGACATAAGTCACCCAGCAATGAACTATGGTAAAGATGCAAGGAAAAAACCTATATTGGCGGCGGCGGTCGTTATCAACGGCATTCCCTATCACGAGATTATGCCGATGGCACGTGGTGAAAAATACCATAAGTCGAAGTTCAAGAGGAAAAGAAAGGTCACTAGTCATGGACGATAAAGATGTAAACAAGCGACCTAGCCTAGAGGATTGTGTTGGTAACGTCGTGATTGTCAGGTGGATTGACAGTTGTGAACCCACAGATAATTCAGACATCCTATTGCATGAATTGCCAAAGCCTCAAGACATTGAACAGTATGGCGTATTGCTTCGAGTTGAGCCAGACCACATCGTGGTTGCGGGCGCGATGAAAGGTAATCCTGGGCATAAGGAACTGGAAACCGCTTACGACTATGTGATAGCCATCCCTATTGTTGCTGTTCTACATTGGCAGCCACTGACAAGGGACTGATAGTCATCTCTAATCTAGGGTTGTCCTTGTCAATCAATCTCTGCACAGGCTTCAGTGTGATTTGATCATCGTCAACTAGTAAACCACCCATGACCAAGCCGTCTATCGGATACTTTAGTAGTGCTATGAGGTTGTCTGGGTCACGTCGCCTCTTGCACTTGTGATAGTACGTTGCCTGTAACTCAACCTTGTGCCAAGGAATACCCTCTGGTTTGCCATCAATCAAAAGCGCTATTTGCACACCAGCAGCAGTAGCCTTCTTGACAGATTTACTTGCCCTATGCTTGACACGCCAATGACTACGACTGTTCGGCGATAGTGCTGCGGATGGTATCTTAGTTATTATTTTTATGTCAGGATTAACCATACAAATTGCACCAAACTGAGGCACGTAGCCACGGTGACCATGTCTCTATGTCGCCGTCATTCGGCATCTTAATGATGGGCTTGTATTTTTTTACTACGGTGGCGACTGCATTGCGCAAGTCGTTTATGTCGGTGTCTTTCAACTGTTGTGTGTGCTGCCTACGCTCCTCTAATATCTCCTCCCAAGATTGATCACAGAGTCTTCTTTCCTGAACTGAGGATTGCTCCCTTACCCTATCCTCCTTAATGGAGTAGTACGTGTTGATAATCCACGGCAACTTCGGAACGCCTGAAGTGTACTTCTTTATGATTGTCGAGACGGAAGCCTCAATCAAATCCCTATCGAGGTGATTTAGTTCCCTGTGCCAATCTTCTGTCTGTTGCTTGGTGGGGTTGAACTCTGGGTATCTCCCTAGTAATCTTTTCCAAAATTTTCGGTACTCATCGTTATTCATTTGCTATTCCTTACATTGAGTATTTTACTCAGTACATTGAGTATTTTTACTCATTACATTATACTAAATGTCGTATATTGACTATAACTACCTATTCTTGTTCATCTAAATCTTCCCACTAACCTGTCCATAAGTGTAATAAAAGCCCTAGCAGCAGTTGCAGGGACTACTCCGTTTCCAAGGGCGCGCAGTGAATCGATACGTTGATTACGCACCACGTTGCCATCGGCAGACCCATAAGTTGAGCCACCCATAGCGGTGATAACTTCCTCGTCACCGACTGTCCTTGGGGCTTCCCAGAAGTGTTGGGGTTCTCCAGGTCTTGATGGGATCGCTTGATCCCCTCTGTTTGAGCCGGCAAGTCTTGCGGTTTGTTCCTCGTAACACTCCTGCCCTGTGCTCCCTTCCAATCCCTCGCAACAGGTGTCATCCACTTGGCTACATCCTCCCTCAGATTCTTGCACCCGCCCTTCTTCAGCGCCTCTTTCTTTTCTTCGTCTGTTCTTATCTGATTGCCCCTTGTCGCATCCGTTACTTG
>Ga0208449_1000878_pt1 | contig 17733 bp, 29 predicted proteins | sample MalvireepMed_s17_FD_184247 | JGI IMG/M metagenome (GOLD analysis project Ga0208449, IMG submission 184247) | Marine viral communities from the Global Malaspina Expedition - Malaspina viral metaG DeepMed_s17 (SPAdes) (version 2) | ecosystem: Environmental > Aquatic > Marine > Oceanic | place...
TCCATATATCTACCCTGATTTCGTGGAATTGGTGGGAGCAGTTGCTTGGGACCAATAATGTCCCATTCGTATATGTGTACCTCAACCTTTCTCTTATCAACAGTTTCAAACGCATACTTCTTGCCAGCAAAGTTTCCCTTCTGCCAATCTCTAATCCCACTTTGAGGTGTACTGGACCCTGCCTCACGCCATTTATATGGTTTATCAAATGCTTCTGTGATGTGTTGTTTAAAGGATTTCATATTACGCTTCTTTGAATCCTATTGGTCTATTTCCTGGCGCTTTTGACATACCATTGTAACTAAATCTAAATTGGTTCTTTGAGAATTTGATGATTTGTATTTCGGTTGATGTTTGTCCCATATCTACTGTGATTTGTGAGATATAACTACCAAAGTTAGTAAGTAGATTGAGTGCTTCAATATATCGAGCATTACCATTTAGATACTTTACAATATAACTTCCCATTGGATATAAAAGATATCCGTGATGAAAATAACTTGTGCTGTTAAACATTTCACGCAATACTCTATCAGATGTTTTTGGTACACCTTTCATATCACCAAGCACCGTATTGTAAATTGTATTCATCGTATCAACAAACACATTTTCTTTTTGATTTGCTCTAACATCATCAAGCCATACATCGAGGGAATCTGGTTCAAGGTTGGTAATTCTATTCTTGCTGATTCCATTCAGAATTTTTACCATTTCTCTAACTTTGCGTGATAGATTATCATTAAAGAATGCATTGATGTTATAGATTGTTCCGTATTCGGGTGTGTTGATAAGAGAATCTATTATTTCCATCTCTGACATATAATTTTGAACGAATGCATTATCGTGAAAGTTTTTCCTGATGAAGTTTAAGTTTGCCATTGATGTTGAACTACCACCCGCAGACTTCGCACTATAATAATGGACTCTGCCCTTGTCATCTTTCCCGTAGATGTCATACAATCCTTCTTTTACTGAACTTGGAAATCCAATAACTGCCATTTTCTTATTTGTTTTAAGAAGGAACATTGCACCGATGACTTCGCCAAAGTTCTTACTGATAATTTTCATATCACCATCAGTAATTTCATATTTACCTGTTTTGTATGCCCTGCTGAATCTCTTTACCTTTTCATTGAGCATAGTATGTCCAGTGATGCTCTTAACTATATCGTCCAAGTACCTGCGAATCTCTGCATATTCATCACCACCATACACATTATAGATTCTACTCGATACTGTTGAAACAAGAGAACCGACATTACCAAATTCACTACCACCTAACGAAAACTTATCAGGCGTAAATTCCTTTGAATTCTTACCACCACCAATTACTGAACCTACACTTCTGCTTTTACCTGTTGGTTTGGTTATTGCATTGATGTTAAGGAAGCCAATCTTTCTGCCAACTTGCACTTTCGCATAGTTTGAATTGCCCTTCTTAACTAGGAGCGTATCAACAATTTTTATCTTGTCTGTTGGGCGAAGGGTTTCGCCATCTTCGATATCCAAATTGAATAATATAAGTTGCCCTTTTTTCTCAAGAGAGTAAGTCATATTCTTGTCATAGTTTGCTATAACATAATGTTCCCAATTGGACCTACCACCTGAGCGTGATTTGCCAGTAAGGGAAGACTCTTTCACTTGTATGAGTGTTTTCATTCACTGTCCCTCGTAATGTACTTGACATACGCATCTACCAGTTGCGGGTTTCCTTCAAGAGAATCCCATCCCGCATCTCTAGTCTCTCGTTCTATTTCTTTCCACTTTTTTTCTTCAAGGATATCACGCTCACGCTGTTCTTCGTCGAGCCGCTTTTTTTCGAAATATTCATTAAATGATTTCATTACATTACACGGAACGGTTCATCCAGATAAACTCGGTTCCCATTGGGAAGTGTTGTCATTGGTCTAGGGTCATCATCTGGGCAGTGGGCGCACCATCCATCAAAGTCTGGATGTTTCTCCCATCCGCCTGGAGGCGGCGGCTTACGTTCTTCGGGTGGAGTTCCACCTCGTTCTTCTCCGTGGTCACTGCCTGTATTAGTCCAGTTTGCAATTCTACCAAATTGCAATTTGGCAAATTGGTCTTTTGACAGTTTACCCCCTCTTTCCCCACCGCTCTTTAGATAATATAGTTGATGCCATAATGGCTGGGTTTCGTCCTTTCCTATAGGTCTATTGCCCCACCATCCCCAAAAGTTCGGGTCTTTTTCCCATTTGGGGTCCTGATAGCCTGGGTCCACCCAGTCATCGTCGTCGCTGGCATCTTCAGCACTTCGTTCTTGATATTCACCATCAGAGTCCCATATTCTAAAGAGTATTTCTTGACGATGTTTTTCTAACATTTCTAATGTCGCTTGTTGATATTCACTGAATTTCATAGTGGCTTCTCTATAAGAATCCAACGGACTAATCATATTTGGAGCATCTTCAATATCAGTTCCCCATTTTTGTGCAATTTCTTTAGTTTTAATATAATTTTCTTTTGCCACTATTTTGTTAATAATATGCCAAAGACTATCGCCTGGCTTTGCTTCGGGATGATTTCGTAGTTCTTTTGCATCCGCATCAGGTATGTTATCAAATCCCATACCCGTACCTCTACGCATTTTGGCTTTGCTTGATATTGGAATAATTGGATTAGCGGCAGTAGAAAGTGCTACATTACTACCATCTCCAATGGCACCGAGTGGTGCTTTTTCTAGTAAGAATTCAGTAAATGTTTTCATGGTATTCTCCGTTGTTGAATCATTTGGTTGTTGTTATATTCATCATCAATCAATTCAAGTGAACCCTTATTTGGTACTTCAAAATTAATCTCATCACCGTGGTCTAGGTGTTCTAGTATATCTGCAAGGCGTTGCTCTATTGCATCAACCTTTGGCGCAAGTATACTTTGAGTGGCTTTAATGTCCACTAGGTTCGAATCGATGCGAGAGTCGATTGTTTGTACACCATTCCACAATTGAATTGCTGCACCCATAAACACGGTTGCAACCAACACAGTAACTGCATTTGATACTATCTTGTTCCAATCTAATTTCATTATATTTCTCCTTACGATATTTATACATATTCACATGCCACTAATCCCAACAAATATGACTGAATTAATCGATTTATTGAAGTCGAATGGTTATCGTAATTTAAAGCGAGAATCGGGTGTTCAGGTTAGGGTGCTTATTGATGGTAATGATAGACAACGAAAAGAAAAGTGTGTACTAATCACAGAACGATTCAAGAAGATAGGTGCAAGATATGATCCTGACCATCGTGACTCATCGATAGGTGCCGTAATAATAAACAAGATGAGAATAAATGTTAAGCCACTAAGCAAGCAGGGTAGTAGCAGTGCAGGTGTTGAGAATGAAACTTATATTGTTGACCAAATCAATAACATAATAAAAGATGTTGGTAATCCAAAAGGTATTCGTGTGCAATTCAAGAAAGGCACAAGGAAGAAGACATATAAGAATATAGTAAAATGCTTGAGGGTTGGCGCAGATACAAAAGGCAGGAAGAAGGCAGATATTGCCCTAGTAAATAAGACTGGAAAGAAGTATCCACTGTCTCTCAAGAAAGACAACTATGATATTCTTGAAAGTGCGGATAGTTATTATAGAGATAAAGCACGCAAGAAAATTGACAAACTTGTAAAGTCTGGCAAGGTCGCAATTGAATTTTTCAAGTATAAGAATAGAGCATCTGGCAGATACGCCGTATATAAAATCGTACCAAACTTTGCTATAAGAGCCACATCAAAAGAGATGCGAGATGTTATATTCGGTAGCGATATACTAAGAGATAAGGGCGCAGTCTTAGTACGCACCTTCGCTGCCAGCGATTTTTCCTACGATGGCAAAAGCAATCTATTAACTATTACTGTTTCGGACTTAATCGCCGAAATGATTCACGCAAAATCCGTATGGTTTCTCGTAAGGAACGATTCAGGTAGAAATGTTTCAAGTAAATATCCTGATAACCCAAATGATATGCCAGCAGGTATCAGAGTACTTGCCAATACAGAAGATAGAATAGGTAGGAATGTATTACGGGTTAGGTAATCAAGCGCCGTAATATTCTTTGATCGTATCCATATATGCTGGACCGCTATGGGTCACAAACTGCATACAATCATCTTCGTAGATATTACCGCGTGCGTGCTTTGCTGGTTTCTTCCAGCCTTCTGGCTTTAATATATTGCCATTTGTTTTGTCAACGAATGCCCATACCCTTTTGCTACTATGCCGTTCTTCATCGTGTACATCTTCACTAATAATCTTATCGTATTTTCTGCCCTTAGAGATTGCTAGTTTACTATCCCAAGAAAACTGTTTCATATGCTCATCAACTAAATCTTGAGAACGCTTAACGAATACATTAAGCATATGCTCATAGTAGTCTTGTTGGACCGCATCGCCTTTGTAGTCACAGTATTTCATAGGTGTATTGTATCAAGAATGTGCCGCCATTACTAGTTAAATTTAATGCTTTTTTATTGGGTTAGGTGAGGCATCTGCCGCAGGTTTTGTCTCAGAAAGGGGAGTCACGCTTTTAATGAAGGCAGCCGGTATTTTCTCAACTGTGCTACACTCCTCAGGCCCCACCGTGCTGATTAACGAAATGTGGTCTTTGTCTCTATGAATGATAAAGCCAACGCTTCGCATTACAGGACACGGCTTCCTGGCATAACGCATCATCTCTTTGATGTCGTTCCAGCCTATCTCACCTTTTTCTTCTGCGTCTACCCATTCCACCAGCACAATATCGTAATTCTTTTTAGCCATTGCCACTCCAATTGGGGGTTTACTCATATATGTATATTCTACCCGAGGACTGACCCTGGTACAACATGAAAATAAAAAAACACCCCGCTGGCAAATGCCAACGGGGCGCTGATGAAACGAAACTCCTATGAGTCCCGCAGGGAAGAATTAGGCGGCGATGATGTCGATGATGCGGTTGGCAATCACTCGACTAGCCTTCTTGGAACTGTTACCCTTCATAAAGGCGTTCTTGAGGCGGGTGAAGGAAGCATCGTCATCGAGGTTGTCGAGAGCATCGAATTCGACCTTGAGATCACCCTTCACGATGAAGTATTCGTCATAACCACTATTAGGAATGGTCGTGAAGTTCTGCTTCTTGTACTCGGCGCAGGCGGCTTCGAAGTCTTTACTCATATCAACCGTACCATCGCACCAGAAGGTGTATCGCAGATTCTTGAGATTCTTGCTGTCGTGGAGGCGGATACCGATGGCGTTGCAACCCGTTCGGTCCTTCAGGAGGGTCAGCAGGGTATCAGTTTCGCCCCAGTTGGTCTTCGGTACTTGGTAAGTCCGTTGACTCTTCTGGTCACGAAGGATGACGGACTCGCGGCTGTAGTATCCACGGAGTCCCATACTGTGGCCTTCGCCATCTGAGAGGACAATGGTATTCACGATTTGAATGCCATTCGCTCGCTGGAATTCAGGAACGATATCGAGGGCAGCCCAGACTGCTTCGTTCAGTGGGGTACAACCAAGACTCAGGCAACTAGGCACATGCGCTCGATAGCCGTGAATGGCATTCGTGAGATGGTACAGGTTAGAAACCGCAGTCTTATACTGTCGAGCATTCATCTGGCTGGAAAGCATTTGGTACAGTTGGAAAGTGTGGGGATGAATATTGTCTTCCCGAGTTTCCGTCCACTGCTTACGCTGCTGAGCCTCTTCTAGAATCGTGTTGTATTCGTCTGAATATCGGTCAATACTAGTATCGTCGATGTAAATGTTGCTAGAGAAAGCATATACATCGAAAGGAATACCAGCCTTCTGACAGAATTCTGTCAGCACCAGAAGTTGCTCAACCGTATCCTTGAGGATACCAGCCATTGAACCGCTCCAGTCAACGAAAATGACACAACCGTGATTCTTACCGTCGGCGTGGACTTCGTTCTTCACGAAGATATCTTCGCTCCAGCGGTAATTAATCATCGAGGTCGTATCAAGTACGCCACTCTTGGCGATGGATGTCTTCTTGGCAGCATCAGCCGCTTGCTTCATTTGGAAGTGCTGAACCATCTGCATAACAGTTGGCTTCGACTTGCTCAGGAAGGTCCGCAGTTCGGCTTCGTGTTCTGCACGGGCTTCACGATAATGACGGTCACGATCAGGATCGCTGCCGTTGCCCATATGGGCTTCGTGAGAATTCCAGAGGTTCCCAATGGTCTTCCAGTCAACTACGATGTTTTCAAGAATCGAGTTGGGAAGAGTCCTGTATTGAGGACCATCAGATTTTTCATCCCGCAGGTCTTCAAGACCACGCTCAAAGGAGCGTTGGGTCGAGCCGGCGGCATCTACATTGTTTTCGTAATCAGAATAGTCGAGTCCGTCGCCGGCTTGACCATTTTCACCGTCTTGGGAATCAGCAGACTCACCATCGTCGGTATCATCGTCCATCGAACCGCCAGAATCCTCACCAGATTCGTTACCCGAACCATCAGAATTCTGACCATCTTCGGTCGTTTCATCGTCGCCGAGTCCACCAGCACCAGAGCCGGCGTCATCGGAATCTTCAGAATCTTCACCAGAACCAGCGGCAGAACCCTCACCCTCTTCACCCTCACCATTGGAGGGAATGGGCAGGCCTTCGCCATTCTGTTCTTGCTGTTCCTGCTGCTTTTGCTTGTCCTCTTCAACCTGACGGTCATAGAGTTCTTCAGCAAGCGCCATAACCTCTTCAAAGGTCGTGGTTTCCGCCATCCGCTTGACATATGGCTTCTCTTCAGCAGAGAAGGGTACATCAACCAGACCGAAAAGACCCAACTTGAATTCAAGATTCAAGCGGTCGATAAGGGGCAGATCAGAAATATCCTTGCCAGCGATTTCGAACAAGTCGCGTTCGTGAAGTGACTTATACGCAGAAGCGAAGTCACGGCGCAGACCAGGAAACTTGTCCTTGATCTGGCGTTCGATGCGAGCATCTTCGACACAGTTGATAAACATGTGGCGCATTGCGGCGCCCTTGCCTTCACCAACGAAATCTTGCCAACCATCTGTAGGCGTATGCAATGCGTGAGACACTTCGTGTCCTACGAGCATATCGTACAGGTGATTGTCCATTGATTTCCAGACGGGCAAACAGAGAACGCGATTCTTTGTATCGAAATACGCCGTTTGGGCATCTGCACGATGCTCGACGGTGATATCTTCCATAGCCATCGCTCGGGCGAGGATGTCCTTGGAAGCGGTTCGAATTGGAAGAGTTCCCTGACTCATCAACGTATATTGTACCATAATGGGGCCCCAGCACAACCCCTAATATAGTCGTTTTTGACCTTTTTTTGGACTTTTTTGCGTAAATCCTTGTAAAATAAGGACTTATGAGGCGAAAAAAGAATTATTTTAATTATTAAAGGAATTGGGGGCATTATGTCGATATTACTTATATCGTCCATATGATGTGGATAACTTGAGGAAATCCTAATTGAGAATGAGTCTCAATAACTTATCCACAACTCATCCACACCTAACAGATACCTAACAGAACAAAATAAATTAAAATGAGCCGTATAACTCCTTTATTATCAGTACTTTGGCCGGATTTTCTCAAAAAAGAGTCCAAAAATCGTATATTAGTGCCTCATTTGGTCTCGATTTGTGGTACAATATGCATATCGAGTCGGGGACGGATTCCGGCTCTTCTGATGAAACTCCTGCGGAGGACAAACACCCAATGTTGAATAATCGTCAAGTACAACTGATTCAAGCGTTGAAAGACGCCGGTTGTACATCACCCATCACCCGCCAAGAATTGGTTGATGCGTGTACCGCCTCTGGTGCGTATGCGTGCCCCCCTAGTTGGCTTACTCAAGACTCCGCACGCAAGGCGGGTCGCGGTCTTTATGACTGCCCTGAACTCGCAGAGATTAGCGAGTCTGTTCCTGTAGAGCCTTCGGCTCCTGTTGAGCAGACTCCTGCCCCTGCTGTTCCTGTAGTTGGCGCTTCCGAAGTGCCTGCCGCACCTAACTTTGCAATGGGTATGACGGGTGGCGAACGCGCCACTCTCGTACCCCCACGATTTGCGGGTTATGTCGCCTGGGGCCACTTCTCCGATGTTGAGAAGATTGTCCGTAGCGGCAAAAACTACAATGTCTTCATTACTGGACTTTCTGGTAATGGTAAGACCTTGATGGTTGAGCAAGTCTGCGCCAAGTTGAAGCGGGAATGCTATCGAGTCAATATCACTCGTCAAACCGACGAAGATGATCTGCTTGGTGGTTTCCGTCTTATCAACGGTAATACCGTATGGCAAGATGGTCCTGTCGTGAGTGCGATGAAGAACGGTGGCGTACTGCTGCTGGACGAAATCGACCTCGGTTCCGCCAATATGATGTGCCTGCAACCCGTTCTTGAGGGTAAGGGTGTCTTCCTGAAGAAGATCGGTGTCTGGGTTACGCCCGCCGCTGGCTTTACCATTTTCGCTACTGCGAATACCAAGGGTAAGGGTTCTGATGACGGCCGCTTCGTCGGTACTGGCATTATGAACGAGGCAATGCTTGACCGTTTCCCCGTTACGCTTGAACAGCCGTATCCTACTCGCTCCATTGAGAAGAAGATTCTCACGAAGGCGGGATGCGATGATGCTGACTTCAGCGATCACCTGACCAAGTGGGCAGAGATCATCCGCAAGTCCTTCTACGAGGGTGCTGTGGATGAGATCGTTTCGACCCGCCGCCTGGTGGATATCGTTGATGCGTTCGCCATCTTCGGTTCGAAGGAAAAGGCCATTGCTATGTGCCTCGCTCGATTCGATGATGATACGCGGGAAGCGTTCCTCAATCTCTACTCTAAGGTAGATGCCGATGTTGACCTCGATGCCGATGAGTCACCATCTGGTGTCGCCGTGAGTGGCGATACGGAGTGCCCGTTTTGAATAAGCGTGAACTCCGCAAATTCCGCGATGCTTATACTCCTTGGGATGGCAAATGTGTCACTGAGGGTATACGCTTGGCCGTCCATTTCGATGAAAAGGACATAGTGAAGCGAATTGGTATTCGTTGGGAACCCGATCCCTCTGGCAAGGGCGGTTATTGGTGGATACCAACACAGGCGATGTATTCGCCTATGCCTGACGGTATGGACGAAATCATCAATGTGTTTGCGTCCGATCCTGGCGATGCCTCGGCCGACGGATTATCCAAATTGGAATGGCTGAATCGCAACAAGATGGTAAACGGCTTTCACGGGAATATTCACCAAGAGGCTGCTTTGGAAGCCATCAAGGATGTCGATGCTGTAGAACACTATATTCGGAATCCTGAAGATGACGAATACGGCCACTTCTATGTGTTTGCTGACCAAGGGGTTGTGAACTGGACTGCGAATGGCGCAAATCCGAACTACAACCATACCCTTATGACCATAGAGCAAGGCCAGGTAATGTGGGAGGCTCTTATGGAAGTAGGCTATCGCCCAGTTTTAGAAGAATCTTCTTGACTTCGGCCTAAACCGAGGTATAATTAGCACTATGGAGAACGCAATGTTTAGCGATTTCGATACACAAGTCCAATGTGAAGAGGTATATGGGACAGACCCATATATGGACGACGAGGAAGACCTCCTCGATACTCAAGAAATGGACGCCATTGAAGACGATGGCGAATTCGATGAGTGTGAACTCATTGACGAGAATGGCGGTATTACCGCCGATGGATATGCTCTGCTTGCTGAAATGGATGCACAGGGCTTCTTTGTCTAGGAGACAATAATGCTTTACAGCGAACTTAGTAAACGCCAGCAGGCGTATGTAGACGCCATTATTGCAGAAGCACCCGCGTTAGGTGTGGATGTCAATAAGAAGGAATTCAGCCGTGCTGAACTCCGCCAGGTGTCAATGGCCTTTAAGGGCAAGAAGTGGATTCCTAATTGGATTACCCACGATCAGTCCCGCCGGTCAGACCGTGGAGTCTTTATGATTCCTGAGGTTATGGATGCTGCCCCCACTGCGGTGCAGCCTGGTCAGGAGACAGAGGGTGATGGCCTTGCCGATGCCGCACCTATGCACAGCGAGGAAACTGCACCAGCAGTAGAAGTCCTTGAAGTGTCTGTCTGAACTTATATAATGTAAGGAGTGTCATTCTTCAATCCAATGGGTTTCCTTCGGTAAGGACGAAATTGGTGACCATAAACGAAGACAGTGCTTGACATAGTTCTCACTGTAAGATGAATGATGTTAAGGTGTTACAGGCTACCGCTTCTACCACCGATTCAAACTGCATAGCAAAGGACTCAATATGCACGATACTTCCTCAACTCTTCTTTCGGACGCTATGGTGGCTGTTCATAATCTGAACGAACGCCTTGATGATGCTTGGTTGCCATACGATGACCGTATGGGTCTTCTTGCCTGTGGCTCTATTATGTTGGATTCGCTTACTTCGGAATTCGATCCTGATAATTTCACAGAAGAAGAAGTCGATCTCGTCAATGACACAATTACTCGCATTAATGCCGCGTTAAACGAAATAATGGAAGAGCAACCAGAGGATTTTGAGGAGTAGTCAGTTTCGATTTAACAGTGCCACAGAAAAATGTGGTCCCAAAAATTTCGAGGGCAATGCGCCGCTGGCAAAAACCCAAAAAAGGACGAACAAAAAATTTACACTCTACGCCGAAAAAACCCTGAACACGGACATACCTACGAATACATGGAGTTTTCCCGTGTGTTTGGTGATAGGATAAATGTAAAGTTTTGGGACGGCAAAGAACAAGTGATGGAAGTGGCTGATGCAAGAAAGCATTGGAACGTATTTGTGCAAGATGGATGGGAACCATATACACGCAAAGAACGACCAGAACGAAAACGCCTCAAAAAGCAACGAAGCAAAAAGGCAATGACTGACTTTGACCCAATGAAAAAGACCATTGGCAAGATGAGCAAGGTCAAGAACTACAACTACGCATTGGAAGCATAATGAATCCAGATTACTACAAGAAAAACGACTACAAGACATACAAGCACGAACTTGAAAGAGTGACAAGTATGACTGATGACAATCTTAAGGTTCGTTATGACAAAATGACTAAGCCACAAAAGATTGGTGCATTTTACGAGGCACTTACTGACGAGAACCGTGCGCCGGAGTTGCGTAAGAAGATGGAAGCCGACAACGATATTGTTGAAGCGCCGCCACAAGTCTCGTTCGTGAAGGTAATTGCAAACGAAAATGAAGGCGATGACATCACACAACAGGCATTGTTCTATTATGAGGATGGAGACCACTGGTCGCAACACTTTCTTTACTCGTATAGAAAGAATAAGCACATCAATGAAACGATGACTTTTCATTCAGATGAAAATGGCGCAATGAAAGATGGAAAAGAATTGTTTGCTGAAAAGGGTTATGTACACAGCAACGAAGCAATGAACGCCACAATAGATATTATTAGGATCGGATAATGAGAATATTAATCGACGAAGAATATGGCTACAAACATTGGCTTTGGGAAGTCGATGCTGATTGGGATGATATTCAAGATTTACTTGATGTCACAATAAGAGGTTCTCAACACTTCTATTCTGGCAATCCCGACCTTCCTGAACAATTCCCTGATGGCACTTGGGAAGAAATCTCATACGAAGAGTATAAAGAAATTCGTGATGCCAAGGAATTTGATGCCATTGGTATGCTACACGAACAGAACGATTCTTGGTATAGTCACTACGACGATATCAAATTTCACAACCCCTATACAGGAGAAACTTTCAATGATTGATGAAGCAATGCAACAGCGAGTAATCTTTCGATATCTCGATATGTTACGGGAATCTGGCAAGACCAATATGTTTGGAGCCATTCCGTATCTTGTCGATTCTTTCAAAATCACGAAGTACGATGCAAATCGCCATTTGGTGAAGTGGATGGAGGCTTTCGGCGCAAGGCACAATCCCTCTGGCGCCCACCAAGAATGTGAAGTATGTGGCGGAAACTTATATGAGTGTGATTGTGAACCGCTGGCTTGAAAAAATCGCGTTAAAAAAAGCGAAATTCGGAGTTGACTCGGAGGTCATCTGAGTGTATAATGAAGAGTAATATGAAGGAAATACTATGAATCTAGGAAACGCCACAACTCAAGAAGTTTTTACTTATCTCTACGAGAACAAGATTACTGTTGATGAGGCGTATACAGATGGCGACGATGTTTATTGGGCTTGTTCTACTGGAACTGGCTTTAGCACCTTCGATTTTCCTATGAACGAAGAGCAGGCGTATTTTGCCTCTTTCCTTTTTCACCAGTTGTGTGAGAAGGGTGTGTGGTTCGGTGATGCCGAAAGGCTGGCGCAGGCGTATGTTATGGCATACAAGGTAATGCAAAAGCCAATATCCGAAGACGAACAAGAACAAATCCGCCAGCAATTGCTCAATGCAATTGAATCTGGCAATGTTGGATTTGCGGGAGAAAATAACAATGACTACGAATGAACTTGACAAAAAGGACCCGTTGTATATCTTGGGGATGTTCATCGGTACTATTTTGATTGGCTTTTTGTTCGGTGTTGGCTATAATCTTAGCCTGATGCTGTTCAACTAAAAGGAGATAGTAATGCGTAATGCAACTATTACTACAATTTTGATTGGCTCTGCACTTTCGATGCAGGGATGTGGAACTCTTATGGGCGCCGGCGTTGGCGCACTTGCGGGACAAGCGATTGCAGGTAACACTACTGGCACTTTGATTGGTGCAGGTATTGGGGCTGCTTCTGGTTATATCATCGAGAATGAGATTCAGAAGCAAGAGCGATTACAGCGAGAGCAGAACCAGCGTGAGCAGGATATTCTCCGCGAGCGTGAGCGTGGTTACACGACCACCGAATCGAATACTCGTCGTGTTCTCAACGAAGATGGAACGATTACCGAAACAGGTACAGAAGTCGTTCATTCTGAGAAGGTTGAGCCTGGTTACAATGGATTGCCACAATGAGTGATAGAGGTTCTGGATATATGATTAATCTCGGCGACGAGGTTATAGTGAAAAAGGAAATCGTTTCAGGCGGATGTAAACATATCAAAGGCAAATTAGTTGATATTAATATGTCTGGAATGCTTGATACGATTCAACTAGAGAACGGTGATTTTGTGCAAGTAGACCGCAGTGAAATTTTTCCCGCGAACATTGATGAGATTGTTTCTTTCAAACAAATGAAGGAAGAACTCAACAGAGGAATCTGTGAAGTGACTTTTACGAAGAAGAACGGCGAAGAGCGAGTGATGCCCTGTACCCTAGTATTCGACCACATTCCAGAAGAGCATCATCCGAAGGGGACTGGTACTCAACACAAATCGCAAGATACGATTGCGGCGTGGTGTATGGACAAGGAAGCGTGGCGGTCTTTCCGTATAGATTCTGTTACGAAGTTTGAACGGTTGACTGGTGTTGATCGTGGCGAAAAGACAACTGTTGATTTGAAAGGTATTTTCGATGATGGGTAGAGTTATTGAAGAAATAGACCATTTGATTGAATCTTTGCAGGATGCTAAAAAATTCATCATAAATAATAATGAATCGCAAGGAAAGTTTCAATTCGAATCGAAGGAGACAGTGATGTATAATATTGGCGACAATGTAGTTAACTCTGAAAATCTTCAAACTGGTAATGTTGTTCAGATTGATGAAGAAAATCAAAAGGTAGAAATCGCCTATAATAATGGCGGAACTGCCTGGGTTTTGGCAGAGAATGTAAAGAAACTTCTGCTTGAAACTGACCCCATTCCGCGACAGCAGTTTTTGAATGAATGAAAATAAATGAAATCGCGGGTATCGTATAAAGGCATTACCCAAGATTTCCAATCTTGTGATAAGGGTTCGATTCCCTTTACCCGCTTTGGAGATATTATGTACAGACTACACATTGACATTCCACTTAGTGAAAACGAAGAAGATGCTGTTAAAATGGCAATCAGTTTAATGGAATGGACATTTAAAGATGTGGACTGTAAAACAAGATTGAGAATGCTTACGAACAATAAAATCGAACAAGTGAATTATCGTCTTGGTTATGATGACGACCGCCAAAAGTCTAATTACCTAGACAAAAACGAAAACGGACATGTGAGTAACAAAAAAACAAGGATATCCATATCTGGCTAATTGCAGGCCAGAAGCGGATGGCATCAGCAGTAGAGTTTATACCTCTATTTTCGTGGGTTCGAATCCCGCCTGGCCTATTGGAGAAATATTATGAAAAAGATTACACTAGAATTTGACCAGAGTTGCCTTACGGAACAGAAGCGTGTTCCTTTAACGGGCAAGTCACGCAAGAAGGCGTTTTCCTATAAGACTATTAAGGTAAACAACCCAAGAGCGTGGGAAGTTATTACGGTGGAAAATTCCATTAATTATGTGCCAGGGCAACGCCTAAATAAGAAGCAAGTTGAAATGCTTTGCAAGGGTGAGGGATTTGATGTTGCTATTGGGCAACCTGGCCAGTTCCGTCAACATAATAGTAGGTATTGATAATGGCACATTGGAACGCAGGATTCACCCAAAAAAAGCAAAAGCAAATGATGAGGGATGCTGTCGAAAAAGAAAGACAGCGAAAAATTGATAAGCCTAAACCCCTCTATAGAGATTACTATAGTGGAGTCAGTCAGTCAGGGCTACACCAAAGAAGATTACAAGCAGAAAAAGAACGGAAGTTCTGGATTCTTGGTGGAGTGATAATTGGTATTGTTGCCATTGCAGGAATCTTTGGAATTATTTGGGCATTATGAGAATTGAAGACGATATTAAACTTGACTATTGCGATGTTCTAATTCGCCCGAAGCGTTCGATTCTTGAATCACGCAAGGAAGTAGACCTATACCGCACATTCAAATTTAAGAATGGTACAGAGTGGACAGGTGTTCCAATCGTTGCATCGAATATGGACACAACTGGCACAATTGAAATGGCAAGAGTTCTTTCAGAATACGATATGCTCACTTGTCTCAGTAAACACATTACAACTTTCCCAACAGACGAAGATTTTGACAATCCGTTTATGGCAGTTTCGTTTGGAATGAGCGAAGAAGATGAACAGGCATTACTTGGTTCGGCGGGCATACGATATCATGGAACAAATTTTTTAACAAATAAAGATTTCATATGTCTAGATGTTGCAAATGGATACACGCAACGATTCATTGATTTTGTCAAGAGTGTTCGTGATAGATGGCAAGATAAGATTATCATTGCAGGAAATGTTGTGACAGCAGAAATGACAGAAGCATTGCTTTTGGCAGGCGCGGACATTGTAAAGGTTGGAGTTGGTCCAGGCAGCGTTTGTACAACAAGAAAAGTTTCTGGAGTTGGATGTCCACAACTTTCAGCCGTAATAGAATGTGCCGATGCCGCTCACGGGCTGAACGGATATATTATGGCGGATGGCGGATGTCAATGCCCAGGCGATGTCGCTAAGGCATTCGGTGCAGGAGCAGACTTCGTTATGCTTGGGGGAATGCTCGCAGGACACGATGAGTGTGAGGGAGAAGTCCACACAGACAACTCAGGAGACTCGTACAAGGTGTTCTACGGGATGTCTAGTGATACTGCTATGCAAAGACATAGCGGTGGTGTAGCGACTTACAGAGCGTCTGAGGGGAAAACTGTCAAAGTGCCATATCGTGGTGCAGTATCGGATACCATCAAGCAAATTCTTGGTGGGCTTCGAAGTGCCTGTACTTATACTGGTGCCAGGAAAATTAAGCAACTGCCAAAGTGTACTACTTTTGTGCGAGTAACGCGCCAATTGAATACAGTTTTTGGAGATTCGTAATGCTTCTTTTTTGGATTTCTATTACATGGATTTTTGCACTTTTTTCCTTGTATTCAATCTTTCGTGGTGTAGAATATAAGGCAACCATTAAGATTCTAGATAAAGAGAATGAGTCTTTGAGAGTAGCCAACAAAAATCTTACACAAATTATTCGAGAAGAAGACGAAAAGAAAATGGCATTCGAGGTTAATTGCGGATGACTAGACAACCAACAATTTATATTGCAGGACCTATGCGTGGTTATGAAGATGGAAATTTTCCTGCCTTCGACCGCCAAGCAAAAGTTCTTAAAGAACAGGGATGGATTGTAATCAGTCCTGCTGATATGGATAGAGAAGAAGGTGAACCTCCAGGCGGACACTTGGACTTTGACCCTGCAACAGATTATGAAGACCGTGAATTTATGCGGGATGCATTGAAAAGAGATTTGGTTGTCATTTGTGAAGATTGTACTGCAATTTATATGATGTCTGGTTGGGAAACCAGTCGTGGAGCAAAAGCAGAATGGCATACAGCGAAGGCAGTTGGACTGGATATATATTATGAAGCCCCGTTGCCCGAGAAACATAAACACTGAACCCACTGTGGGGTCAGTAACTCAGTTGGTAGAGTAACGGTCTTTTAAACCGTAGGTCGTGGGTTCGAACCCCACCTGACCCATTAAGATTTCGTTCAACAAAATAAAGGAAACCTATAATGAAATTAGTTTACATTAAGAACCCCGGCTGTGGGTGGTGCAAAAAAGCAGACCCCATTGTAGAGGAATTGGTGAAAGATGGTTATATAATTACCACATTGGATATCACCAAGCCTGATGAAGCACAGACAGCACAACAATTACAAGCAAAGCACAATGCTCAGTGTGGTACGCCATTTTTCCTTGACGCGGAAACTGGCAATCAGGTTTGTGGATTGAAGGACAAGGAAATTCTTATCAAATGGGCAAATGGCGAAAAGATACCTGCTCCGCCGCCGCGTCCTACACCACAACAACGACCGAATCAACAAACCAATCTCGATTTACCAGAATTTCGCCTTTCAATTTGGAACGAAGCAAAGCAAATTTTACAAGACAAGTTTTACAACGATTATGAAGTTTGGACTGCTTGGCAGTTTGATGAACAGGCGAAAGGCGATTGTCCACTTTCAAAGAAGCCTTCTTTCCCCACTCACAAGGCGATTAAGAACGAGGCTGATAAAATTTTAGAATTTGTTAAAGTTAGTGTTTGACTTTGGACGATAATAGGTTATACTGTGTATAACAATCAAGGAACGGATGTGTTGCGGCACACCATCTAATTTCCTTTCAGTGAATGCCGCACATTAAGGAGTACACTATGAGTTGTACTATTAACAAGCGCCGTAAGGTTATGAACTGCCTGGCGAACGGTGGAGGCCTGACCGCGAACGAGGCCAAGAGTCGATTTGGTGTCGGCAATCTCCGTGCTACGATCAGTAGCATCAAGTCTCAGGTTGAGGCTTATGGTAATTGGGAGATCGTTACCGAAGAGACACCTAGCGGTTTGACCCGTTACTTTATGGAAGACACGCATCCTGGCAGCAGGACTTACGGCTTCGATAATCACGGCGTCCGTTACGCCCTCTGATTCAGCACTGCTGAATTGACAATTGAATACCCCTTAGTGATGGGGGAAGTTCTAATGCCCATCACAAGGTTTTGACAACTGAATAAAAAAACATTGTGTGGGATTGATCCCCTGCACACGGACGGTGACAGAATAATTTTTTGTTATTGAAGATAATGTATACGGTTCCCTGTAGTGGGGTGTGAATGCTCATATGAGTAAAGCAGAATTTAACTGATTCAAGCGTAGTGCGAGTAGGGAATAATCAAACTAGATGACCCCGAAAGTTGTGGGTAAATGTTAATCCCACCCGTCCACTTTACTACTCGTTCCTTCGAGTACAAGGCCTTCTG
>Ga0208449_1000883_pt1 | contig 17615 bp, 16 predicted proteins | sample MalvireepMed_s17_FD_184247 | JGI IMG/M metagenome (GOLD analysis project Ga0208449, IMG submission 184247) | Marine viral communities from the Global Malaspina Expedition - Malaspina viral metaG DeepMed_s17 (SPAdes) (version 2) | ecosystem: Environmental > Aquatic > Marine > Oceanic | place...
GCCGGAGCTGAATCTGATTGAGATTCTGTGGCGGCAGATGAAGTATGCATGGCTGCCGCTGAGTGCGTATCTTTCGTTTGATAACCTCTGTGATGAGGTGCACCGGCTACTCGATGGCTATGGCACTGAGTGCGCGATTAATTTTGAATAGGCACTTAGGCCCTTTTTTTATGCCTGTTGTTTAGAGATATCCGTTAAACATATCTCGTGGTAAAAATGGTGCCGTGCCATCAATGTCATATAAAACGTAACTTTAACGGAGACAACCCCATGGGCGTGACCTATCACGAAAGCAATGCACGTATGAGCCAAGTGGCTGTTCATAACGGAACGGTTTACCTTGCGGGCCAAGTGCCAGCCGATGCCACGGTGGGTATGCGTGGCCAAACCGAGCAGGTGTTGGCGCGTATTGATGAGCTGCTGGCGCAGGCAGGTACCTCTAAAGAGCACCTGATTTCTGCTCAGGTGTGGGTGACCGACATGGCCGAGTTCGCGGAAATGAACGAAGTGTGGGAAGCCTGGGTGGTGCCGGGTCGCCCGCCAGTGCGCGCCGCTCTGGAAGCCAAGCTGGCCAAGCCTGAGTGGAAAGTGGAAATTATGGTGATTGCCGCACTGCCTGACGCCTAAGCGGTTACTGGCTGTTGCGGGGTGCGTTAATGAAACGTTAACGCACCCTCGCTTTTCAATAGGGCATCGCCGTATAGTAAAGGCTCTTGTTGAGAACCAACCCAGTGGTAAGTTTATGGCCCAGTTTGAGCTGCATAGCCGCAATTTGGCCCCAGAGCAGGTGGCGCACTCCCACGATTTCCACCAGCTAATCCTGGCGACGTGTGGCGTTACCGAGCTTGCCATGGAAGGCCAAGGGGGGCGGGTCACCGCTCGCCGTGGCTGTTTGATCCCTTCGTCGCGCCATCACGAGTATCAAGGCGATGGCAGCAATCGAACGCTGGTGCTGGATATCCCTGTGCAGCACTTAGCCACCTTGGAAAAGGGTAGTGAGATTGAGCGCTTATTCGATAAGCCGCGTTTCTTTACCGTTCCACCTGCTTTAAATCAGCTCACCCATGCGCTTGCGCATCAGCTTGACCAATGCCCAGCACTGCAAAATGAGATCGCTGTGTTGCTACTGCGGGCGCTCTATATGTACCTGCAAGACGCGCCAAAACAGACGGCCGACCAGCTCGGGGTGCGCTGTATCAGTGAGCGGCTTGATCTAGAGCGGTTGGATGCCTGGCTAGACCAACATTTGGCGGATGAAGTGCGCGTTGAGCAGCTAGCGGCCCTGTGTGCATTAAGCCCTGGGCACTTTTATAGCTGCTTTCGTGAATTAACCGGGGTGACGCCGCTGGCCTATGTACAGCGCAGGCGGTTAGATCATGCGCGCACGATGGTTCGCCATAGCGCGCTGAGTCTTGGCCACATTGCCATGCTGGTGGGCTTTCGCGACCAAGGCAGCTTCTCCCGCGCCTATCGTCGTTACTTTGAGATTTCCCCCTCTTCTGACAGATAACGCCTGAACACGCTGCCTGCCTGACTTGCGGGCAAATTTGCCAGAGTTTCGGGCAAGCACACCCTTTTGCATCGTCGTAGTCTCAAGAGGATCCCCACCTTCCTTGGAGAGACCCCATGGGCGTGACCTATCAAGACAGCAATACTCGCATGAGCCAAGTGGCGATTCATAACGGCACGGTATACCTCGCAGGCCAAGTGCCAACGGATACCACCGCCGATATGCGTGGGCAAACCGAGCAAGTGCTTGCACGTATCGACCAACTGCTGGTGCAAGCGGGGACATCCAAAGAGCACCTAATTTCTGCTCAAGTGTGGGTCACCAGCATGGCGGAGTTCGATCAAATGAACCAAGCTTGGGATGCCTGGGTAGTGCCTGGCCGCCCGCCGGTGCGCGCCGCCGTGGAAGCCAAGCTGGCCAAGCCTGAGTGGAAGGTGGAAATCATGGTCATCGCTGCGCTGCTGGAGGCTTGATATGCAGGTCGTCTCGGCAGCGGAAGTCGCGCAATACTTAACTTGGCAGGGAGTCATTGACCGCTTACGGCACACCTTTGTGAACGGGGTAGAGTCGCCTCCTCGCCACCATCACGCCATGTACCGGCCAGATGGTGAAGCCACCATGCTGCTGATGCCCGCCTGGGAAGCCGCTGGCTATATTGGTGTGAAAATGGTCAACGTGTTTCCGCAAAACGCCGAGCACGGTATTCCCGCTATTTCCGGGCTTTACCTGCTCAGTGAAGGCAAGCACGGCCAGCCGCTGGCCTGTATCGATGGCAGTGAATTAACCCGCCGCCGTACCGCCGCTGCCTCTGCGCTGGCCGCCCAAGCGTTAGCCAATGAAGACGCCGAAACGCTGTTGGTCGTGGGCACAGGCAAGCTGGCCCCTATGGTGATCGAAGCCCACGCCAGCGTGCGGCCGATCAAGCGCGTGCTGATCTGGGGACGTAACCCCAGCAAGGCAACGGAGATTGCTGAGGAGTACGCAAGCCGTTTTGATACCCAAGTAGTAGAAGCATTACCCGCCGCCGTGGCGGAGGCAGATATTGTCAGTTGCGTGACGCTCTCCACCCAACCCATCATCAAAGGGGAGTGGCTAACCCCCGGAACTCACGTCGATTTAATTGGCGCGTTTCGGCCGCAAATGCGAGAAACCGATGCGCTTTGCTTGCGTCGCTCACAAGTATTTGTGGATACCTACGCCGGTGCAAAAGGTGAGGCAGGAGATATTCTGCAAGCGATTGATGAGGGTGAGTTCCAGTTTGAGCACATCCAAGCGGAGCTTGCTGAGGTGTTAACCGGTGCTAAACCTGGGCGCTCGGATAAAGACGCTATCACGCTGTTTAAATCGGTAGGGGCCTCCCTGGAGGATCTCGCAGCCGCGATTGAACTATGGGAATCACTGCCTAAACATCACTGATAAATCACGCTACAGGTCTGGCCGTACAACAACAATAAAGGCCACCACGCCCGTAGCACTGCAACGCCAGTCATAACGAAGACCATTAATAACCAAAACGAGGTGTGTTATGAACGCTAATCGCTCTTTGCTCTTCACTGCCCTCGCGGCACTTCCGCTGGCAGTGGCTAGCGCCACAGCCCAAGCCCAATCCTATGAAATGGTGATCGCCACCCAGCTACCGGAGGATATGAGCAATAACGAAATCTATCCGGCGCTGGTGCATTTTAAAAATCTCGTCGAAGCCCGTACCGATGGGGATCTTGAAGTCACTATCTTCGGCGGCGGCCAGCTCGGCTCTGAAGTAGAAAATGGCTCGGAAGTGCAGGGCGGCCGTACGTTGCAGTCCACCATCATGTCCGCAGGGGCCATGTCGTCGTTCTATGGCGACTACCAAGCGGTGACCGCACCGTTCCTATTTACCAGCTGGCGGCAAGCGTGGACGTTCTTTGATAGTGAGTGGTTTGCCGACTTTATGTCGGGCTCCGTGGATGCCGCGAGCATGCGCTATCTAGGCACCTTCGACGACGGCGGCGGCTTCGTAGCCTTTACCAATAACGTCCGTTTGATCGAAACCCTGGAAGATCTAGAAGGGCTCAATATCCGCACCGAAGAGAACCCGGCCCACGTCGCCATCATGCGCTCGTTAGGGGCCTCCGCGACGCCGCTGCCCTGGGGCGAGCTGATCACCGCGCTGGAAACCGGCTTAGCCGATGGTCAGTTCAACGCGCCGGTCCTTAATACCACCTTCAATTTCGATGCAGTGACCGACTACACCACCCTCACCGGGCATGTGTACAACAGCGCGCCTTGGGTGGTGAGCGAGTCCTGGTACCAATCGCTGCCGGAAACGCATCAGCAGGCGGTGATTAGCTCGGCGCGTGAGGCCATTCAGCTCAGCCACGGCATGTCGGGCGCGTTAGCCACCGCTAGTTGGGTCGAGTCCTGCGAGCGCTTTGAATCCTGTTATCTCATGCCCGATGCCGAACGTGAGCGTATGGCTGAAATTGCCCGCCCCGCTTGGCAGGAGTGGATCGTCAACGACTTCGGGATGGACGAGGCGCGCATGCAGGGCCTGCTAGATGAAGTCGAACGCGTGGGCCAGCAGCTAGCCGAAGATGACCTGCGGATTTACGGACAATAACGGTGATCAACGCTGGGGTCATGCGCCCCAGCGTGAGGAATAACCATGGGCGTTTTAACTCCTTTGCGCCGCTTAAGCGACCTGGTCAATCAGGTCGCTATCGTGGTGTGTGTGGGCTGTATTCTGGCGATGCTAGGCATCTCCTTTACCGCATTTTTATACAAATTGATCACGGGCAGCACGCTGAGCTGGACCTACTCGTTGGCGCGGCTGTTTTTGCCTTGGATTGGTTTTCTCTCGATGACGATTTCGCTGCGCTACGGTGAGCACGTCGCCATGACGCTACTGGTACGCAGCTTGCCAAAAGTGATGGTGCAGGTGGCCGCCGGGCTTTGCCTAGCGGTGATTGGGCTGTTTGCGCTCATGCTCACCTGGTACGGCTGGGACTACTTTAGCAGCGCCACCCAGGTGTACATGGTCTCCGACCAAATCCGTATTCCCAGCAAGGTCACCGCCGTTGTCGTGCCGATGAGTGGGGGCATTATGCTGCTGCACTTGGTGCACGGGTTTGCACTGCTCGAACACTTTATGGATGAGCAGGACGTGATTGGCGAACTTATCGATACCGTTGATGGGGAGCACCGCTCATGACGCCTGCGATTATTGCGTTTGTTGTACTGCTGTTTATTGGCGCGCCGGTAGCCGTTGTGATGGCTATGTCTGGGTTGGCGGGTGGGTTTGCGATTGGCGGCGAGCGCATGCTCGGCATCATCGCCGACCGTATGTTCTCTGGCGTCTCCGGCTTTCTGCTGATCGCCGTGCCCTACTTTATTTTTACCGCAGAGCTAATGAACCAGGGCGGGCTGACCCACAAGCTGATCGCCTTCAACAATGCGCTGTTTGGCCGGGTGCGGGGCTCGCTCTCCCATGTGAATATCTCGGTGTCGGTGTTTTTTGCGGGCCTGACGGGGGCAGCGGTGACCGATACGGTGGCCATCGGCAAAATCATGATCCCCGAGATGAAAAAGCAGGGGTACGATGCCGAGTATGCAGCCGCAGTCACCGCGTGCTCTTCGATCATTGGGCCGATTATTCCCCCCAGCGTTGTGATGGTGGTGTACGCTACCTTGCTGCGGGATATTTCGGTGATCGATCTGTTTGCCGGTGGCATTATTCCAGGTCTGCTAATGGCCGTGGCGCTGCTAGGCGTTAGCTTCTTTTTAGCCTGGAAGCGTAACTATCCAAAACAGGCCCCCACGCCGTTTAAGATGGCGGTGATGTCATTTGTACTGGCGCTGCCCGCTCTTGTGGTGCCGATGATTATTCTAGGCGGCATTCTCTCTGGCTTAACCACCATCACTGAAGCGTCGGGGTTTGCTGCGGTGTACGCCATCGTGATCGGCGTGGTGTTCTACCGAAACTTAACCTGGCGCAAAATATGGCAGGCGTTAGTCACTACCGTGCGCTTTTCTGGCGTGGTGTTTTTTCTGCTGGCCACTTCGGCAGTGCTAGGCTGGTTTGTGACCCGTTCAGGCATCGCGCGGGATGCAGCCAGTATCATCACCACCTTTAGCGATGTGGCCTTTATACAGTTGATGCTGGTGTGCCTGCTACTGTTGTTGATTGGCACCGTCATGGATGTGCTGCCCGCGTTGGTAGTCATTGCGCCGGTGCTGGTGCCTGCCATGATTCAGCTTGGCTTTGACCCGCTCCACTTCGCTATTCTGATGATTGTGGTGCTCAATATCTCGAACGTCACACCGCCGGTGGGGATGACGCTAATGACCGCCGCGCGAATAGCCGAGGTGCCCTATGAACGGGCCATTGTGGCGTCGCTGCCATTTTACGTCTCGTTTTTGGTGGTGATTGTGCTGTTGGCGGCTTTCCCAGTGCTCTCCACCTGGATACCGTCACTGCTGTGACTAGCTAAGGACTGCGACCCATGAAGTGCTTTTATCACCCTGACCAAGCGATGCATGCGCCGCCTACCTTCCTGCTACGTGGCCAGCCCGTCGCATCGCCGGAAGGCCCGGTGCGTGCCGAGCTACTGACGCAGGGGTTAGCAAAGGCTGGCTTAGTGCTCACTGCGCCAGTTGAGTCAGACTCCCCCAAGCTGCGCAAGCGCCTAGAGCAAATTCATACGCCGCGCTACCTGACGTTCTTAGAAACGATCTATGCCCGCTGGCAGGCGCTGCCCAATGCCGCCGAGTTTGTGGCACCCAACATTCACCCCTGCGGCGGAGGCCACCACTACCCCCGCCACCCGATTGGGCAAGCGGGCTGGCACCTGCACGATATGGCCTGCCCGCTCAGCGCGACTAGTTTTCAAGGCGCGCTGGCCTCGGCCGTCACCGCAGAGGCGGCGGCAGAAGCGGTGTTAGACGGGGAAGCGGTGGCCTATGCGCTGTGCCGCCCGCCAGGCCACCATGCTGGGCCGGAGCGCGCAGGCGGCTTTTGCCTGCTGAACAACTCTGCGCTAGCCGCCACCGTGCTGCGCGAACGCTTTGCCAAGGTGGCGATTATCGATGTAGACCTGCACCACGGTAACGGCACCCAGGATATTTTCTACGCCAGAAACGATGTATGGACCGGTTCGCTACACGCCGACCCCAGCGATTTTTATCCGTTTTTCTGGGGCGGTGCCGATGAAGAGGGCAGCGATGAGGGCGTGGGTTGCAACGTGAATCTCCCCCTGCCGGTGGGCAGCGATGGCGAGGTCTATTTGGATGCGCTGGCGATCCTGATCGACCATCTGCAGCGCTATGAGCCGGATGCCGTGGTGGTCGCGCTGGGGTTAGACGCCCATAAGGATGACCCGCTAGCGGGCCTGCATGTGGAAACCGAGGCGTTTATCGAGGTGGGCAAACGTTTAAAAGCGCTCTCGCTACCCATGGTGATTGTGCAGGAAGGCGGCTACCCCACCGAGCATTTAAGCGCCAACCTAGCGGCCTTTATGCAGGGGTTTACCGCATGAGTAAAACCGGATTTTACTGGCACGAACGCTGCTTTTGGCACGACCAGGGGGCCATTGGCGTGTTTTCCGCGCCGGGGGAGTTCTTGCAGCCCCAGGCCGCCTCCGAAAGCCCAGAGAGCAAGCGGCGGCTGAAGAATATTCTGGAAGTGAGCGGGCTGATTGATGAGCTTCACGTAGTGAAGCCACCTGCCGCCACGATGGAAGACCTGCGGCGTTTTCATACCCCGCGTTATTTGGATGAACTGCAAGCAGGGGATAAAGCACGAGGGGGCAATGGCGGCGACTGCGCGCCCTATATGCCGGGCAGTTGGGCGGCGGCAACCCACTCAGCGGGGCTGGTCATCGCCGCCGTTGAGGCCGTGGCACTGGGCGACGTGGATAACGCCTATGCGCTATGCCGCCCTCCGGGCCACCATGCCGAAGCCGATCAAGGCCGAGGGTTCTGCCTGCTGGGCAATATTCCCGTCGCGGTGATGCGTGCCCGCGCCCTAGGTCAAGCCAAACGGGTAGCGATACTCGATTGGGACGTTCACCACGGCAACGGCCAGCAGGCGGCGTTTTATCACGACCCCGATGTCTTCACCGTTTCCATGCACCAAGCGGCCAACTACCCGCTGGAAACCGGTGGTTTTGACGAGCAGGGAGAAGGGGCCAGGCTAGGCGCTAACCTTAACCTGCCGCTGCCCCCTGGCTGTGGCCTGGGGGCCTACGCGTATGCCATGGAAACGTTGGTGCTGCCCGCGTTGGAGGCATTCAAGCCTGACCTAATCGTGGTGGCCTGTGGCTATGATGCCTGCGCCAAAGACCCGCTAGGTAAGATGCTGCTCAATAGCCAGGCTTTCGCCACTATGACCGCTCAAGTCAAGGCCGTGGCAGAGCGCTGCTGCAGCGGCAAGTTGGTGGTGGTGCATGAAGGCGGCTACTCCGAAGGCTACGTGCCGCTCTGCGGTCATGCGGTGATCCAAGCCCTTGCGGGCAGCAAGACCGCCGTATTCGATCCACAAAACGACGAAATTGCCGCCTGGGGCTACCAATCGCTACAGCCGCACCAGCAGGCGCTCATCGATGGCTGGCAACAACAGTGGGAGCAAATGACCCGATGACACCGCTTTATGATCGTGACGGCTGGATTTGGCAGGATGGCCAGTGGCTGGCCTGGCGGGACGCCAAAGTGCATGTGTTCACCCATACGCTGCACTATGGCATGGGCTGTTTTGAAGGCGTGCGCGCTTACGCAGGGCCGCAAGGCCCGCAGCTGTTTCGGGTAGCGGAGCACACGCGAAGGCTAGTGGAAAGCGCCCACGCGCTGGATATCCCGCTGCCGTTTAGCGAAGCCGAGCTGATCGATGCCCAGCGTGAGAGCCTGACTAAAAATGGGTTAAGCAGCGCCTATTTAAAGCCCACCGTGTTTCTCGGCGCGGAAGGCCTAGGGCTGCGTGCCCAAGGGCTGACCACCCATGTGATGATTGCCGCCTGGGATCTAGGGCCCTACCTTTCCCCTCATGCAGCGTCCCACGGGCTGCGCGCCTTGACGTCCTCTTGGGCGCGTCACCACGTCAACATCAGCCTGTGCCGCGCTAAAACCAGCGGCCACTACGTGAATTCGATGCTGGCGCTCAACACGGCAGTCAAAGCGGGTTTTGATGAAACTATCATGCTCGACCCCGAAGGCTATGTGGCCGAGGCCTCGGCGGCGAACGTCTTTTTACTGCGCGATGGCGTGCTACACACCCCGGAAGTGACCTCCTGCCTGCAGGGCATCACCCGAGATAGCGTCATTCAACTGGCCCGGGATGTGTTGGGCATCGAAGTCAAAGAACGGCGCATTACCCGCGATGAGCTTTACACCGCCGATGAGGCATTTTTGACCGGCACCGCCGCCGAAATTCTGCCGCTAAGAGAGCTGGATGGGCGCAGAATCGGCACTCGCGCCGGGGCGCCGCCCCTTAGCGAGCCGGTGGCGGCGAATAGCGTAACGGCCCAGCTGCAGCATCTTTATCGCCAAGCCGTGCGCGGCGAACTAGACGCCTACCGGCACTGGCTAACCCCGGCATAACGGGCTGATTGCTTTGAAGTCGCCCCGGCTTTGCTCCGGGGCAGGCGGTGCTAGCCGTGCTGCTGAAGCGCTTTTTCCAGCGCGGCCAATCTGCCGGGCGCTAACGCGTCCTCGACCGCTGTAATTCGGATCACGTTGGCCAATTCCGGGTGGGCGAGGCGGGCTACCAGCACGCCCTCGGCCAACAGCTCCTGATGCACCGCTGCCGCCAACTCCGCGCTGGGTAGCCGAATGCCGACGAAGTTCGTCGCGCTGGGGAGCACGTCGGCACCCAGCGCCGTGAAGTGCAGCGCCAGCTGTTCGCGGCGGGCTTTCACTGCTTCAATGTGCTGGCGTACTTCGTCGGGGTGATCGAGCACGACTTCAGCCGCCGCCTGAGTGAACGACGACACCGCGTAGTGAATACGCACTTTCATCATCATCGCCAGCACGTCAGGCTCGGCAATTGCGTAGCCAATACGCATCCCGGCCAGGCCGTGGGCCTTGGAGAGCGTACGCAGGCGAATCACGCCCGGCAGCGCCTGGCCAAGGAACTCGCTGCCCGCGTCGTCACGAAAATCGCCGTAGGCCTCGTCTAGCAGCAGCCAGCACGCCTCCGGCAGCGCCTCGCGCAGCTTGAGAATCGCGGTATCGCTATGCAGGTGACCGCTAGGATTGTCGGGGTTCGCCAGGTACACCAACCGCGCCTCTTCTTGATGGGCGGCGGCTGCCAGCGCTTCTAAATCCGGGGCGAGCACGCCGGGGGCTTCATGGTAGCTGGGCTCGATCAAGTGGCAGCCCTGGCCCTGGGCGAAGTAACCGAAGGTAGGGTAGGTGCCTGCGGTGCTCACCACCGCATCGCCCGCCGTGCAGGTAGTACGCAGCGCTAGGGCGATCAGACTATCGGCACCGGCATCCACCAGCAGGTGATCCAGGGGAATGTTCTGCTGTGCGCTCAAGCGTTGACGTACCCCCAGCGCCTCGGCATCGCCATAGCAATAAACGTGCTGCGCCACCGCATCGCCAAAGTGCTCCCGCAGGGCGCGGTGCGGCATGTCTAATCCCTCGTTAGAGCCCAGCCGGTGCGGAAGCTCCCGACCAAGTTTCCGCTCTAGCACTTTGATACCCGGAAAAGGGTTTACGGGGCCTTCGCCTGTGAGATGCTCGGGGTAGCGGGGCATAACGTCTCCAAATCAGATAGCGTAAACTGTCGCCTAGCACGGTAATGAAAGCATTAACGGCAATACCAACACCAGTCCAAGGATACGGCATGGCTCACTTATTGCGCATCGTGATGATTCACGGCCACCTGAGCGGCGTGGTCGAACTCAGTGTGGACGGCCACACCAATATTTGCGGCACCAACGCGTCGGGTAAAACCACGCTCCAGCGGCTGGTGCCGGTGTTTTACGGCGAGCTGCCCAACAAGGTGGTGCCGAAAACCCGCATGAAATTCGATGCGTTCTATCTGCCCCATCGCAACAGCTACCTGGTATACGAATACCGCCGCGAAGCGGGCAACGTGTGCCAGGCGGTGCTGACCCGCAAGCAGGAAGGCGGCGTGGAGTATCGCTTCGTCGGCGCGCCTTACCGCCCGGAAGACTACCTGGTCGAGACCGAGCAGGGCCCGCTGGCGCTGGACTACACCCAGTGGGCCAGCGGGCTGCGCCGCAGTGGCACGCCAGTGTCGCCCAAGCTGGGCGCCACTTCCGAGTTCCGCTCGGTGATCCAGAACGACTTTACCCAGCTCCACAGCAACAGCCGCGATGGCCTGAAGCTGCGCCAGATCGCCGCCCAGTTCAGCCTGGTCAACCCCGAGCGGCGCATTCGCCATATCGAAAAGCTGGTCTCGGCGGTGCATGCCAAAGAGGGCAAGATGGACACCCTCAAGACCATGCTGGCGGCGATTTTCGAAGAGGACGGAGTCGAGCTGCCGGTTACTCGTATTCGCAGTGCCAAGGCCCGCGAGTGGATTCACCAGATGCGCCAATCCATGCGCCTGGAGCCGCTGCAGGCCGCGTTGGCCAAACTCTCCGGCATCGACCGTGAACTGGCCGAGCTTGATACCACCCTGTGGCAACTCAAACCCCAGCTGGCCGCCGACCGCGAACAGGCCCAGCGGCAGGTCGCCGACCTGGAAGGCGAACTCAACCGCCACCAGCGGGAGTTTCAGGCCGAAGAGCAGGCCTACGGCGAACGGCGGGATGCGCTCAACGACCAGCACAGCGAAGTGGCAAGCCAGCTGCAGCACGCCCAGCACCGCCTCAACGACCTGCAAACCCGCTTCGAGCAGTACGCTGAGGCCGACATGCCCGGCCTGGAGCGGGACATCAACGCGCTGCCCCAGTGGCGCGAACAGCGCGACCAGCTGCAGCAACACCTGCAAGTGATGCAGGACGCAGTGAAGGAAAGCCAGGCGCGCCTGGATGGCCGACTGCGCGAACTCTCGGAAAACCTCGCCCGCCAGACTCAAGAGAACCAGGAACTGATCGACGCGCTGGTGGAGGAGAAAGCCGAGCGCCGCGAGCAGCAGTGGCAAACCGAGCAGCAGCATAACGAGCGCTACCAGCAGGCCCGCCAGCGGCTGGAGAGCGAGTATCAGGCCCAGCTGGAGCTAGGCGTCGAGCAGCTGGCCGAGCTAAAGGCGCAGCTCGCCATGCCCAGCCAAACCCGCGAAGAAGCCCAGGAGGCTGAGCTGGCCCAGGCGCGGCTGGACGACGCCCAGCAGGCCCGCAGCGCGGCCGGGGCCACCCTGGAGGCGCTGCGCCGCGAGCTGGAAGCCCACAAGCGCGAGCGCGACACCGCCGAACAGCATCTCGTGCAGTGCCGTCAGCAGCGGGAGCGCGCCGAGCAGCACTGCTACACGCTTTATCAGCAGCAGACCCCCGAGCAGGGCAGCCTGCGCCACTTCCTGCGCTACCACCGCCCCGGCTGGGAACAGCAGCTCGGCAAGGTGATCGCCCCGGAACTGCTGGAACGCCGCGACCTCGCCCCCCAACTGGCCGACCACGCCAGCGACGACCTGTTCGGCCTGGCGTTGGACCTTTCCGCCATCGCGCTGCCCGACTACGCTCAGGACGAAGCCAGCCTGCTGGCCGCCATCGAGGGAGCCGAGAGCGCCAAGGCCCGAGCCCATACCGCCTGCACCGCCGCTGAAAAGGCCCTCAAGCAGCACAACGAGCGGGTACAGCAGGCCGATGACGCCCAGGACACCGCCCGACTGGCCCACCAGCGCGCCGAGCAGGAGGTGGAGTACGCCCTGGAAGCGCGCCGCCAACAGCAGGCCCGCCACGCGGAAAGCCAGAAAGCCCGCCGTGCCCACATCGAAGCCGCCCTGGCCCGCCAGGAGCAGGCCCAAACCGAGCTGCGCGACGAGAAGCGCGACGCCCTGGCCGAGCTGGCCGAAACCCACCAGGGCCAACTGCTGGAGCTCAAGGCCGACGCCCAAAGCCAGCTCGATAGCCTCGATGCCCAGCTACGCACCTACAAACAGCAGCTTAGCGATGCCAACGCCGAACACCAGCGCCAGCGCGCCGAGCTGGAAGAAGCCTTCAGCCAGGAGCTGGCCGAGCAGGGCGTCGACCCCGCCCAGCTCAAGGCCACCAAAACCCGCCTGGAAGAGCAGAACGAGCGCATTCGTAAAACCGCCGCCCGCCAGGAGGAGCTGGCCGAGTACCAGCGCTTCATGCGCATCGAGTGGGGCCAGCATAAACCCCAGCTGGTGGCGGAAGAGGCCGAGCTGGCCCAGCGCGACCAGCAGCTCAAGCGCGACAAAGCGCATCTGAAAAACGCCTTCCACGCCGCCAGAGAGGCCCACCAGCAGGCAGTGAACGGCCTGAAGGCCCAGCGCGATAGCGCCCGAGGCACCCTGGAAGCCCTGACGCCGCTGCTCAACCAGCTGGAAAGCCTGGAGCTGGTGGCCGAAGGCGCGCCGCTGGAAGCTAGCGTGGGTGACGTGGACGAGCGCATCGAGCGCACCCACCAGGCCCTGGCCAGCCGCCACCAGCAGCTGGAGCAACTGCGCCGAGGCTGCCTGGACGTCGAAAGCCAACTGATCAAGGATGCCAGCAGCGGCTTTGCCGATGCCCTGCAAAGCGAGCGCGACAAGCTGCCCAGCGACAGCCCACGGCTACTACTGCCGCTTTTACGCGGCATGCTCAAACTGCTGGAAGACCAACAGCAGCAGCTGATTCAGGAAGGCCGTAACCTCAGCGACGACCTGGACAAGTTCTTCATCGTCTTCCGCGACCTGAACCGGCGCATCAGCGCCCAGAGCCGTCGGCTTTCGGAAGAGGTCGCCGACGACCTGCGCCTGGAAGGCATCACCAAGGCGGAAGTGCGCATTCAGTCCACCATTGACGAGCTGGGCTTTTGGGAGCCGCTCAAACTGTTCGCCCAGCGCTACAAGGCGTGGCGGGAGTCCGGCCAGACGCTGCCCAGCGACGACTACCTCAACGCCCTGGCCGACGTGGTCGATTTGCTGCGCAGCGACCAGCAGTACAGCTTCGAAAGCCTGCTGCGCCTGGAGCTGCACCTGAACGAAGGCGGCACCGATTTGGTAATCAAAAACGACCGCCAGCTGCTGGAGTCCTCCAGCCACGGCATGGCGTATCTGATTCTGTGCAAGTTCCTGCTGGCGTTTACCCGCCTGCTGCGGGGCGATGCGCACATCGCCATCCACTGGCCGATTGATGAGATCGGTACGCTGGCCTACCACAACGTCGAAAAACTGTTCGACGCCTGCGACAGCAACCGCATCCATATCGTCGGGGCCTTCCCCAACCCGGAATCCGACGTGCTGCTGCTGTTCGCCAACCGCTACCTCATCGAACGGGACGCCCAGCAACAGCGTCAGCTCAAGCGTATCGAGCCACGCCTCAGCGCGCTGGCGCAGAAAATCAAGCAGCGCCAACAGGAGGTGAGCGCATGATCGAACACGGCCCCCTGCTCGAACGCCTGCTGGCAGGTGACTTCGTCTGCGCCGTCAGCGACGACAACGCCTACCGGCACCTGGCCAACGAAGAGACCCGCGAGGCCATCGACGCCTACCTGCGCCCGCTCAACCGACGGCTGGCCAGCAACGAAGACGCCAGCGTCTACTATCTCGCCTGGCGGCAGCTCAGCGACACGGCGCGGGAGCAGCTCTCCCGCCAGCTCGCCGACACCGTCAACAGCCTGCTGCCCATGCTGGAGTGGCTACAACTGGTGCAGGAAGCGCTGGGCCGCGACGCCCTGGCCGCCCCTGGCGACGTGCTCAAACCCGCCGAGTTCAGCGCCAAGTGCGAAGACAACCAGAGCCTGCGCGAGCGTTTGGAACGGCTAGCCACGGACAACTTCTTTGGCTCCCAGAGCGACCAGCTGGATGCCCAGGTGAAGCAGATCTTCAAACGGCTGAAAGAGCACGGTTACCTGATGCAGCCCCACAGCGAACGCCAAGTGTTCGTGGTGACCGGCAAGATGGACTACCTGGTGGACGTGGTACGCTTCATCCGCGACGAAGAGAATCTGCCCATCGATGCCGACGAGGACACCGGCACGCAGGAGGCCCTGCTGTGAGTCGGCGTGAGAACAGTGCTTTAGGCAATGGGGTGGGCAGTGGCGTGAGCAGTGGCGTGAGCGAGCTGGAGAGCCGCCTGCTGAAAACTGGCGCAGAACGCCTGGCGCTGCTGGGCAAGCACGCCGAACGGCTGATGCAGGCCTACACCCGCGACGACGTACCGCTGGAAGGCCTGAGCGACGGCGCGTTGCGCAAGCTGCTGGCCGCCCGGGTGCTATGGCGGCCCGACGAGCAGAGCGGCGTCAAACTCTCGCCCAAGGTGCGCGACCTGATCGCCGAAATGCTCGCCGACGAAACCCGCCGCCACGTCAATGCCGACGTGGCCGAAACCCTGGAGCTGATTCGTACCCAAGTAGATAGCTACCGAGAAGCCCGCAGCAAGGGCGAACACTGGCGCCAGGAGCAGCAGCTACTGCGCCTGCGCCAGGAGGTGGATGGCCTCAACGGCCGCTTTGCCGACGCCATCGATAGCCTGTGGCAGCGGCTCAACAGCGATTTCGGTTTCGTCAGCCAGCTCAACGACAAGATCCGCGAGAACGACCGCGCCCAAAAGCAGATCGTGCGGCTACTCGATGGCCTCGCGCTGATCGACTTCGACGAGCTGATCGCCCTGGTGGGTAGCGACGGCAGCCTGCGCAAGCTGCTCATCAGCCAGCTTCAGAACCGCCTGAGCCACCACTACACCAGCTTGAGGGAAGTGCAGCGGCGGCTGATCGAACTCATGGCCCGCTTCCGCAAGCAGCAGGCCCGCAGCCGTCTGATGACCGGCATGGCCGCCTTCCTGCGCGAACACCCGGGCTTTGTGCCCGGCAACTACGCCCAGCGCAGTGAGGTGCCAGCGCTGTTCAACCGCGCTGCACCGCTCAACCCCGCCGCCGCCCCCGCGCTGGACCACGCCCTGGATACCCGCGTTTTGGCCGAGCTGTTGCACGAGCTGCCCGCCCCACGCCACGCCGCACAAAACGTCGCGGTCGCCAACCCCGTTCAACCCGCCGAAGAGAGCCTGGCCGCCGCCCGCCAGCAGGCGCTCAAGCTGGACGTCGAACACTTCTACCTCGCGGTGCTCGACCAGCCGCCCGCCGAGCCCGTCAGCGCCCTGGCCTACCTACAACAGAGCGGCCTAGAGTGGGCAGATGAAATCTGGCTGTTTCAGGTGATCGCCGAGTACCAAGGGCTGCCGCGTAGCGAACAGCAGGCCTTCCGCCTGCAGCAAGAGGAGAGCAAGGCCAGCGCCTTTAATGACCTGCGGCTGATTCACGATGTGGCCCTGGCGGTGGCGGTATGAACCTGCCCAGCCGCGCACGCAACGGCCTTAACGGCGTCGCCCGCGAACTACTCCGCCAGCCCACGGTGGAGAAGCCCCGCCGCCAGTGGGTGGAAGACGTGGTGGCCTGGTGCCGCCAGCAGGATATCGACCTCGGCATGCGGCTTTCCAGCCAGGCCCTGCGCTTCGATGCCGAGCTGCTGGCACAGATCGATAGCGTTCTGGCCAGCGCCCACCTCGCCCCGCTGGGCCGCTCGCTCAGCGGCCTGAGCAGCGCCGCCCAGGCCAAAGAGGGCGTGGAAGAAGACAAAGCCACCCGCGAAAGCCCCCGCGCCTGGCGCATACTGCTCAGCCTGCCGCCGCAACCTACCCCAGGGCTTGCAAGCGAGCCGCGCTGCAGTCGCGACGTGGACGTTCGCCACCTCACGCTAGGAGCCTTCGGCGCGCTGGTACAGGTGGAAAACCTCGACAGCTTCTACGCTTTCAACCCGAACATCAGCGCCCTCAGCGGCTACGCCCAGCCGCTCATCGCCTACCGAGGCGACAGCCACTACGGCGGCGGCTTCGCCCATCTGGCCGAGGTATGGCGCAAAACCCGCAGGCCGCACCTCTACGCAGGCGACTTCGACGCCAAGGGCGTGACCCTCGCGCTGGACAGCGGCGCCACGCACCTGCTGCTCCCCGATATGGCGTGGCTCAGCCAATACGCCACCCCCCTGCACCAGCCCGCCGGGCAGCTCCCCTACCAACGGCGGCTGCGCCAACTCCACGTCAGCCTACCGCCCCAACACCCGCTCAGGCCCTACCTCACGCTGCTGGAAAAACAGCGCGGCCTCAAACAGCAGTGGTTTGAGGGGGAATTGGTGGCGGTGGGGGTTGGTTAGCGGATTGCTTCTTGGCTGGGGTTGGCTGAGAGAATCAACCGTGCAGTGCTTTTCTTGCGGTACGCAGGGGGGAAAGCAAAACGCGCCAGCATGCGAATCTGAATATGCCGCTTATTTTCCCTTTGCCTTCAGGCGAATCAGTGGGATAGGGTCGATGGAGCTGGCTACATAACCTCAATGAATGAGCGCGCGCGTTTATTGGGGTTATACAGCGTTCCGTATAAGCACTGTTAAATTCAGGGAGGAATCGCAAACATGGAGAAAGTTGTCACCGGCCTACTGGTGCTTGTAGGCATCATTCATCTCCTGCCTGTTTCCGGTGTATTGGGCGTGGATCGCCTTGCGGCTTTGTATGGCATTTCCCTGGGTGAGCCCAATATCGAAATTCTGATGCGTCACCGGGCTATTCTGTTTGGGCTACTCGGCCTATTTTTGGTGTACGCAGCCTTCCAGCCTTCGTTGCAAACACTGGCAATCATCGCAGGCTTGATCAGCGTTGTGTCTTTCATCGCTATTGCGTGGTCGGTTGGTGGGTACAATGAGTCTGTTCGCAAGGTCGTCATCGCAGACATCATAGCCACAGTCGCACTCATTGCTGCTGGGGTAATCCATGTTGTCGGTCGCAACCAAATTTAACAAGGCGCAGCAATTCGCGGCCTGTGGCCGCCGGACGCACTTTTCATTGCGGCTGCGCCTCCATTACAAGTGCGCCGTTGTGCGCTGGCGTTAGAGGTCCGAGAAAACTATGGAAAAGCATCAGGCTCAGCAATTTGCTCAGGAATGGGTGTCCGCATGGAATGCGCATGATTTAGATAAAATTCTTTCACACTATGAGGAAGAATTTGAAATGTC
>Ga0208449_1000884_pt1 | contig 17584 bp, 16 predicted proteins | sample MalvireepMed_s17_FD_184247 | JGI IMG/M metagenome (GOLD analysis project Ga0208449, IMG submission 184247) | Marine viral communities from the Global Malaspina Expedition - Malaspina viral metaG DeepMed_s17 (SPAdes) (version 2) | ecosystem: Environmental > Aquatic > Marine > Oceanic | place...
CCTAAGTTGTGTTAGTGTATCAGGCTTAGGAGTCCTAGGGAATGGACCCTTAAGTTCTCTGACTCTTCTTGGTGGTATAATTCTAGCCATTGTTTGTTCCTCCTACCAATTCCAAGTTCCTTCACCGAATCGGGGTCGACCATCTCCCCCATGTGCAAGATTCAATGTTCTTGCTTCACGATGTATACCTTCATCATCTTGACCTTCCATATCTAGAATCTTGCCTGTAAGATAAACGATTGCATCAGCATCAGTAAGTGTCCTCGCCTGTCTGAGTAGGAATTCCGCACCACCTTCTTCATCATCGCCGCCCATCAAACTCCATAGGTTCCCATACTCTTCAACCATATCACTGATTGCCTTCTCTGCTATAGCCATTTGATCTTGCACAACTTCAAACTCAGATGGAATTTCCATTTGTCTTTCGACACCTTCAAGCTCTGCCTGTCCTGCTGCCACTTCTGCTTCTGCCGCAGTAACACCCAATACACCAATCTCCTTAGCAGCTTGAGCTTCTAGTGCTGCAGCTTGTCTTGCATACCTTTCACTGATATCTGTATACCTACCAAGTTGAGCACCACTTACACCACCAGAACCCATAGCAAACTGTTGAGCAGCCAAACCTTTAGCTGCTTCTGCTCTTGCTATACCTCTACCTACTCTGGCAGCTTGTCTAGCAGCAGGTATAGAAGCCTTAGCTGCTTCTGCTACTCCTCTCTGTGCTGCAACAATAGCTTCGGTTGCTAATCGTTCCTGCTCTCGCAGTCTTGCTGTTCTTTGGGCTTCAGATTCCTGTGCCCCTGGTCCTACTCCATTTGGCATAATAAATTCCTCTCTAAGCTAGATGCTTTTTACCTATAATAAATATCCAAAATCCTCCCAAACCTATTAGTACATCAGTAGCACGATAGTTCTTGGTGGATCCATCATATCTAGGTCCGATGCCAGTACTATCATAAAATTGCCATCGTACCTCTAAAAATTGTTCTAATCCTTTTGTGCGTGGTGTTCTATTACTAGATGTAGTATTAACACCTGCAGCAATTACTGATCGGTCAAATGTACCACCACCTGCTCCATGAGCCAAGGTAGGATCCCTACCCCAACCAGCACCTACATAAACTGGATGCCCTTGATCATAATAACCATTACCCTTTGTATCTGATTTATAGACCAATGGGATATTGATAAGTTCATAATCAAATTTTCTATCGTAACCATCTGCACAATCTGAAAGTGTATCATGGATCCATTTAACACGATCGATCAATAACGCTTGTCTTGAAGCTTCACGCATATCAGTATCTAACGAAGCAACTTGTTCATAGGTCAGATAGTCACCCCTTAATCCTGTACCCATACCAACACCAATCTGAAACTTAAGGTCTGTCTCTTCAGGTGCTGTACCTTTTGAGCTTCTATTAAAATAACTTATAGCAGCACCTGATGAGTCTGTTACCTTAGGTGAATTGAAACTGATACAACCAATAACATGATGAACTGTCATAGGATAAGCTAATGGAATAATTCTACGATCTACTTGTTTCTGTGTCATCGCATCCATATTCGTACCATCAGTAGAAGTATGGTTAGCCCATGGCAACAAGTAAGGATCAAACTTTCCAAAGTTGGTATCAGTCTTTGCAGTTACATTATCTTGTACCCTGATATCTCCTAACTGACCACCCCAAACTGGAACACAGATGACTTCATACCCAGCATCTGTAATGATATTTTCATATGGTGAAACTTCAGATTGTGCAGAATAACCACCCTTAAGCTTATCAACAAATACTTCATCGATAGCTTCAATGTTTGTTGAGAACCCTTCAGTCTCATCTGCTTTAATTACAGTAGTAGCAGCAGGTAAATCTAATCCTGTAGTGGTAACTGTTGGTTTGCCATCATGCTTATCTGGAAGGTTCTGTGTCTTACCTGAGGGCACTCCACTCCCAGGATTGGTTGAACCATCATATGTATCTCTTTTGACTAGAGGAGTCTTCAGCTTAAGATTAAGATTCAAACTAACATATGCCATACCACCATACTCAGTATAGCTAGTACCATCAACATTAGCAGTATCATTTAATGCATCTGGATTGAAGCAAAGTATGTATGTCTTATAAGGTTTTAGTTGTTCGTTCAAATCTGCAATCACTAAAGGATTGTTTCTAAAATCTCTGCTATTAAAATTAGTAGATGATAATGTAGTAGAGAAGATTTCTTTCTTTGGGATGAATGCATAGGGATCAATTCCAGTACTGCTTACAACACCTTCACTCTGATTAAACTTCCATTGATCCTTTTCAAGTAAACTTATTCTGATGTTATAATCATCAACCTCATCGTAATTCATGAAACCAGAATACTTGCCTTTGTCTGTTGCAGGATCAACTTTGTTTGCAGTATAGTAGGCATCACCTATCGCAACATTTTCTGACCTCTGATCAAAGCTCAAACTAAATTCAAGTAAAGTATAGCTTGGTGTATCCTCATCTGTCTTGGCATCATCATCCCAATAATCTTGTAGTGGAGGTAGAGTGAATGGAAACAACAGTGCATTTCTATCATAGCCATTGGAAAAGAATCTAGCACCAGCATATGGAATATGAAAATTCAATCTGAATACTCCATTTGGAGTTTCTAGGTTTTCTGTATTGATGTTTGGTACTGTAACATCTGAACCTGCTATCCTAGTATCAACTGGTAAGCCTAATTCATCTGCTGCATCCTCCAAAGTCTGATACATATTCTTACGATAAAGTGTAGTACCTCTTGCTATTTTCTTTCTATCAATCTTTGCCATTATGCTATTACCTCCTCAAGCACTGTTACAACCACAGTGTAATATTGCAACGAGAATGGTACTCTAGATTTGATTGACGAATCAGACCAAGGGGAGGCAACAGCATTAGAATAACTGAACTGTGGAATTTCAATATCTAATCTTACTCTAGCATTTTGTTTGATGGGTACATTGAGAGAATTAGGTAAAGCTCTAATGCATAAGCCTCCTAATGCATTACTACCATGTTCAGAACCTCCTGTTGGTAGAGCAGGTAACATATCATCGGCTGCAGCATGTGATGCATCCTCACAATTCATAAAATAACAGTCTGCCTTAAAACCTTGAAAGGCTATTTCCTTATCGTTGTACCTTCTGTTCTCTGGTTGAAATGGGTTATCAACGCTAAGAGTACAGTTGATGTAGCTAGTTGCTAAGTTGTTACCATCAGGAGCATTGCCAGAACCAGCATTTATAAAATCATTATCATATTTCCCTGCAGTTTTAGTAGTATGGAATATCACTGAAAGGTCAGTAACGATAACAGGATTGGTAAAATACCAACTGGTATCCCATATCCAACAACCATCAAGCCCTAAGATATCTGCACCTGTAACTGGAGACTCAGGGGATGCAGGTAAGTAACCTTTCATCCTGTATGTGTTAAGAACACCACCATCTCCTACAGATGGGTTTGCAGCTTGACCACTAAAGACACTACGATATTCAACATTATTCAGTGTTGAGTTGATGTGATACAGAAAAGGAAAGCTTGTCTGACCAGTTATGTTATTGAATCGATTAGCATATGGAAAGAACCCATCTGCAGTCTCACCATGGTTTACTCCATTGGTCGGTATGAATCCCATAACATATTGGTTTTGTACCATTCTCCTTTTTAGATCACCAACACTTACATTATTGATTCGATCTTTAACATCTTCTAATGCACTATCAATCCTATCTCCATCGATGGTAGTGCCATCTGAGAACTGTTGCTTAGTTACTTTCCTAATTCCACCATCAGCCATTATGTCATCTCCGATATAACTGTGACATTATAATGTCCAGATGAAGTGCTATCCACATTTGTTTGATTAGTAGCATTGATACCAGCAGTCAGTTGAACATCTGTCAGAGCATTATTTGCATGACTCATCACAACAAATCCCACATTGCTTTGTGCTGAACCACCTGAAAAGATGCACCCATTAAATGATGCCTTACCATCCTCCAAGACATAGACCCAATTATAATCATAGGAATCATCATCTGCCCTATCATTAGTGCTCTTTCTAAAAACACAATTTGAGAATACAACTTTGGCTCCACCTCTAACTTCAACTAAAATATTATTGTTGGTCCTACTACCCTCACTCATTCTAGATTCAAAGATACAATTATCAAAAACTACAATTGAGTCTCGATCACATATAACTTGATTATTGAAAACCGATTCTCCAGTTCCAATTACTCTGGTGTATTGTTTCTTAAAAAGTTGACCACCATAGTCTCCACTAGCTAAGAAGAAGCTATTGTAGCTTTCTTTAGTCTCTGATAGTAAATCAGATGGTGTTACAATTCGTAAGTTTCTTATGGGTGCATGATAAGATCTTTCTCTTGTTTCTAGATTTAGTTGTTGTGTAGCATTGCCATATCCATTATCATAGATTTCTCTGTTACCAAAGCCCATTACCTACCCCTCCTTCTTCGACCACCACTAGGAACAAAGGAAGCTTTCATTGAATCAATTAAAATCTTTTCTGCCCTATCTCTCATAAAGCCATAGACCAACCAACTAAACATTTCACCCTTTACTGAGTCTGAAAATGAGATTGTATTGTAAGCTTCATTGGAAGCAAGAACTACATCATCACCTCCCCCATTGACATCAATATCATATTTGCCAGTATTATCAAATGTAACATTCTGTAAGGTACCTGCAGAGTCCTTCAACCTTGTTCTAATAGATGTATTGTCTGTAATTCTAGATAGATTGGCTACATCATCCATTCCATCAAAGTCTAAAACCTGTGATGCATATTCCTTAAAGTCTGAACCTAATAGAGTGTTAAGTGGACCAATATCTCCTGCGGATACAATTGGATCATCACCTTTACCATGCGAAACTAAGCTTAGATAAAGTGTTCTAGCCTTTGCTATTACACCCTCTCTGATACCAACTTCATTTGATTTGAATGCCCAATCTACAGACTGTGCCATGTAATCATCATCATTTCTTACAGATAGGTGTGTTGCCTGTTGCCATGCATAGATCCTTCCTTTCTGTAATGATGTATCACCAATCTCTGTAAATGCGTAATTGTTTGTATCATCCCTTCCAACGATACCCATGGTTATAACATTCTCAAAAGTCTTATTACTTGCTAATGTGCCTTCTGGACTATAGACCATTGGAAGATAACAGATCGGTTGTTTTGATCTGGCAACCATATTCATATGACCACTACCAGTAGCTTGTGTATATTGGATTCTTATTGTGTTTCCATCCCTACTAGAAATACCTCCAGATTTTCTTACCTTGCCAACCATATTGCCAGCATACCAAGCTCTTTCAGGAGGTAGAATCAAATCAATCTCTGTGCTAGCAGCACTCTTATAAACTGGTTGCCAATGCACATTATCAAATGAAAACTGAATGTAGAATACATCAGGAGGAATATTGCCTGTATTAATATCAGCAGCATCTGGTTTATCATGACCCATGCGAACTGTTATTGGTAATAGGAATCCTGCATCTGATGCAAGTACTGCAACTCCTGCTGCACCTGAACCAACAGAAGCAGATATTGTTACTGTTGGAGGTGATGTGTATTTTGAACCAGCATTGGTTATCGTGATTGCAGTGACTGCTCCATCAGCAACTGTTACTGAACCTGTTGCAGTTGTACCTCCACCACCAGGGGCAGAGAATGTTACTGTAGTTCCAGAACTAGGATAGCTAGAACCACCACTAGATAGTTTTACTGAAATAACATGCTGTCCTAGAACCTCTCCAGTAGGGAATGTATATCCTGCAGGTAGTGGAATCCATGGCTCAATGTATGTAGCACAATTTATATTTGTAGGAGCAATTGTTCCAGGGGTACCTGTATTACCAGAAGACAACAAGTAGTAGTGACCATTAAGAATCCTAGTATCTTCATTCTTACAGGATCTATCAATGGCACCACCCTTTCCATATTGCATAACAATGAAACTTCTAGATCTAGTATTTCTAGCTGCTGTTGATGGTGAGCCTGGACTACTTCTTAATGCAACACCACCATCATATGTGAAGTCTGTTATGAGTTGTGGAGGGTCAAGCGCAGCAGAGTAAAGCTCAGTTTCACCAGCCATCAACCAAGTACTTCTCATATTTGTACGAGCATCTATAACACCTGTAGATTTAGGTGCCCTTGATTCAAAGTTCCAAACTGAAAAGCCTTCATCAACATTCCAACAGAAACTGATGTTTAGTTCTGGAAAGGTGTATAGAACATTTCTACGAGTTGCATCCCATGTAACATTAACAGAACCATGTATGCTTTTTGTTAGTGCATATACTAAACCAGTTGGTTGGTCATAACCTTGATCTGCCCATGCAGAACCATCTTCATAATAAGAGGTTAGTGGATTGGTCATGAAGTCTCTAAAGAATCCATCAACATTTTCAGATATCTTTGTGAAAGCACCACCAGTAGAATTATAAATTCCACTAACATCAACCCAAGTAACACCACCTTCCCATCTTACAATTGAACTTGCATTAAGACAACCAACATCACCTGATAGCTTGATTAAAGATCCTTCTGCTGGTAAACCAGATCCACCTCCAGGCTGGAACATATAAGTTTCATTCTTTGTAAAGATTAGTAGCTTACCATTGAATTCTTCCATGGCAGTAATGTTATCTTCAGAACCTAGAAAGAAAGAGTTCATTGCCATGATAGAAGTAGGTCTGCCTTCATCAGCTATATAAACTGTTTTCTCTGCACCGAATATTAGCCTTCTTCCTAAGCTAGTGATTGCACTAATTCTTTGTGGGAATGTTGCGCTATCCAGATAAGTGTATGCATCATGATATATTCCAACACCATGAACGATAGGAACAATCATTGAGGTTTCCCCTAGGTTTGTACCAGCACACTGATTTGCAACCTCACTATCTAACTGCCTTCTAGATCTTGCTTCTAATAGATCTGATCTTGTGTTCCTGAATATGGAAGGGAAGTATGCAAAGACACCAGCCTTCTCATTTCCAAAATACAAGGTGTCATCAAATTCTTCAAAGAAGAAGTATTCATCTGCAAATCCATGAATGAAGTTAGAGTAATCATTAAAGACAACCGATTCATAGGTTGCTTTTCTTGACCACATTGGTATGACATCTTCTTTCCACACCTTAGTTCTAGATGCAGATGTTGTGTGTTTATATAATAGTTCGTCCCACCAATCATCAGTAGTCACATCGTATATTGATACAACATATGATCTTACCCAATTTCCTAGTGATCCTATTCCCTTGGTGGCTGCAACAACACCATCATATGCTACTTCATCATTATTACTTCCTGTAAAGATCTTCGCCAAGAACACAGATACTATTTGTTCATGCCCAAAGTTGGTACGAATCAAGTGAGAACCTAGATGCTGTTCAACCTGCCAATCTCCTATTGGAGCATTGGTTGCAGTTGCAGCAACTGAATTTCTTAAAGAAGTAGTAAAGTCTAAATTTGCAATCTGACCAAAACCTTTGCGAACTTCCCACCCCTTCTTATTACGAAGCATGTTTTGAATGAAGACACCCTTAGCGGCATCTTCAAACATGGTAGGTGTGATTAATTCAACTTCGGTTTTCTTAACTGCCATTAGTTATCATCCACATACGATACAAAGTTATTCATCTCGACTACTCTACCTGCCTGTAGATACTCAGCAAATTGAGCCAACCTAGCATTTAATGCATTCACTAGCACTACATTATCTGCAGCATCTCTAATCGCATAATGCTTATAAGCCATCATTGCAATGATATCATGCCACTCCTCAAAATCATCGATGAAAGTAGCAGCAACATTTAGATCTGACATGGGCACATAAAAGAATCTAAGTACTAGGTCTGAAGCCAGATCATTTGAAAAGAATACTGTTGATCCTTGTAGAAAATAACTTGATTCATTATCTTGCAAAGCCTGTCTAGATTGGACACCTTGAAGATACCAATTGATCTTTGTACTATCACTACCATCAACTGCACCTATCTTAAGAAGTCTAGACATTCCATCCTGAGTACGATCACTTCCTAAGAGTCTTACTGCATTTGCCGCAGCAGATAAATCATATTCACTAACTGCCCCTGGAGTTATATCAGCAGTGGTTGCGTATGCAAAGGGGTCATGTTGATTAATGAAGTTTCTAAACTCTCTATAACCAATTTTAAGATAGGTTGTGACATTGGCTGATGTGAGAAATGTTTCATCAGTTTCATCACAATACTCATTAAAGAGTGCTTTAAGTTCCGCTCCAGTCATTAACCTATACCTCCCATTGGTGTCTTCAACATTGCTTCTGCCCTTCTAGCAGAAGTTTCCTCTGTCTGCTGTTCAGGAGTCTGACCTACTGGTGGTCTACCAATGATCCCTGGAGGTTGCACATTTGATTGTGCACCTGTTAACCCTGCAATACTAGGAACCAAACCTTGTGGTCCTTGTGGTTCAGGTGGAAGCGTCAATCTAGGTTGTTCTAATGGATTAGGCATTTGCATCATCCGATTGATTTCCATGTAGATTGTAGAGATATGATTCTGTTCTTCCTCAGTCATCGTATAGAACTCTTCTGTTCTCATGAAGTTAGAGAACACTGATTCAAAAGAACCAAGATCATCTGATGGGAATAATTCTACACCAGCACCAGTCTTAGCTGCTTCAAGTACATCCAATGCATGTGCTGTATTGGCAATCTTCTTAAGAACATAACCCCTATTAGTCTTGAAGCTAAGTTCCTGTACAGCATCTTCTTTGGTGATAAGACCAAGTTGAAGCATCTGTATGACCTTTGCATTTCTATCATTAGCATTATCAGCAAAGATGGCTCCTGCTTCTAGATGAACTTCTGCATCTTCAACAATATTGGTAGCACTTATGGCTTTGAATACCATATTGCCTTGATCATCCATCATCCTCACCATCTTTTCCTGAGTATAATATTCCTTCATTAATACCAGAACAGTCGTAGCTAAATCTCTTATAGCATTCTCAATATTCAATTGAGTCATTGCAAGTTGTGAAGTATCCTGTCCTGATAGTTGTTCGATGGCTGCAGCAGAATTAATACCAACTGCTCTTTTACCCATTGATGTTGAGTGTATTCCTGCAATATCATTCATCTCTCCTTGGAGTTGTTGAATGTTTACCATGACATATGGAGGCAAAGGAGCACCAGTAATCTGTGATGGTGCGCCTCCTGCTGCATTATAATAAATCTTTTCTCCTGGCTTTCCTTTGATAGCATTATTGGAAATACCAGCACTCTTAGGAATCAACCACTTAGGATGACTCATAAGGTCAATATTCTCAATGACTTGATTTCGTGTTCTGTTGTAGATGTTCTGTAGGTCTAAAAGATTTTCCACTAGACCAACACCCCATAATTTATATGGAATGTCTGTGTATCTAATGTGTTGTACAGGCATTATTGGTTTTGAGAACTTACCCTTGGCAACATACCTTGAACCAATCATGATGGCATACCTACCATCCTTCCAATAAACATCATAAACTTCTAATCTTTCTGGAGGTGGATTATCAGTATTAGAATAAGGAAGATCCATGTTGTCAATTGTACCTAACTGTTCAATATAACTTTTATCATCAGGATACAATGCTGCAGCTTGTTTCTTAGTAACTAAACTTCTTACTGCACACCATTGACTTTCCTCATAATCCATTACCCCTGGTTCAAAGAAGATATCAAAAGGTGAAACTACCTTGGTATGCACAGCTTCATCATCTGGATCGTAGTAAGTGTGAAGACCAACATTGCCAGTAGAAACTAACCATGTAAGTGCTTTGTGCATTATATCATGCATCCCCTCACTAGACCAATAATATCCTAGTGCTTCTTCTGAGGATTTGGCTTTTACTATGTCTTCGTCTGAAGCAGATGCAGGTAATACTGCAATGTGTGGAGTCTCTAATTGAAGTTTGGAAATGACTGTACGATAAAGGTTTAGAAGAAGATTGAAGGTGTACTTTGCTTTATAACTAAAACCTCTATCTGAGGTATAGGCTTTGGAATTACGATCCCATGTTAGATGTTGTTTGCCTTGGAGGTATAGCAAACATAAATCCCATACTCGTTTTTCAGCAGTAAGCTTGTTTCTGAAAAGGTCTAAATCAGATTTGATATTGGGATATTCTTCATCAGACCCTTCAACCATGAAGTTATCTGCCATGGTTAGTATAGACCTTTAGTAGCCATTAATGTAGCCAGTTCAGGTGAGATTGTAAGTTCTCCTGCAGCACCACCAGGGGTTCCATACAGAGATGGTTTACCACCAGTACCAGGGGAACCCATAGGTGGAACCAATCCTGGCTCAAACCGAACAGGTGTTTCAAACTTTTCTACTAACGAAGGTGCTCGTTCTGCAATCTGTTGCGTACCTCTTACAGTCGCTCCTGCAGCTTGAGCTACCAATGCTGGATCTACTTCTTCTGCTGTTGCATACTTGACAGCAGCACCTGCACTTCCTGCAGTACCACCAATAAGAGCACCAAGCTTTGCACCAGCTATAGCCCCTGGACCAGCACCTGCTCCCCCAGTTGGTATGCCACCAACTAATGCACCGATAAGAGCACCAATACCTGCTCCAACTGGCATACCAGCAGCACCGATAATGGAACCCTCTTTGATATCTTCCTGTTGTGCCATCTGTTGTTCAGCAAGTTGCTGTGCTGCTTTCCTTCTAGCCAGTTCAGCTTTTGTATCCTTCCTACCCCTAACGAATTGTGCCATGTTAATTGTCCTCCAAACTATAAACATCACTCAGAGATTCAATCTCATTGAATGATGGCTGCAATATTTCTTTCCTCTCTTTAATATCCATCTTTTGCTTCAAGATGAATAGTGTTAGTAGTATGTTTATCTGTAGTAAGATGAGCACTCCTAACCCTGCTAATATTTCACTCCACATACAAACTCCAAATAAAGAAAGGGGAGGAGCAGCTTTTTACCACCCCTCCCCTTTACAGAGCTAAGTAACTGAAAGGTTACTTTATTTTACGCCTCACCAGCACCAGCACCTGAGAAGTCAATACCTGTAAGGACTCCCTGAGTACAAGGTGAAGTGCATACCAGATCGAAGTACCAACGATAGTACCCATCAAAAGCATCCTTGTTGTTTACACGACTAAGGATTGCTCCATCAAGATCCGCAAACCCTGGTGCCTCAAGCTGAGCTAGCTTCCAACCCTTCGTCTGAACGAAGAAGATTAGACCTCTTGGACACTGACGAGCAGCCTTGAAAGGAATGTTGTTATAACTAATGTTTAGCACACCAGCATCACCCTTAGCCAAAGCACCTCCACCAGCAAGGTTAATGTTCACTGTACCCTGGCACAACTTAATGTACTCCTGTCGCATGACAGGATGGCAGAGTAGAACATCAGGCACAGCACCCGAACGAACATCGATCTGATCAAGTAGATCTTGTAACTGCTCTAGAGCCATAGTGGCTTTAGAACTCTTGACCTGACCAGCAACTGGTGCTTCCTTAGAGGCAGTACGAACCACCGACCTAAGACCAGAATTGGCAGCATCACTACGAGTATTACCAAAGTGACTATTCTTACCAAGGTTGTTTAGAACACCACCAACCTCATTGTCAAGATAATCAACAGTAGCATTACCATCAGTGACCTCAACCCAAATAGCAACACCCCCTGGCACAGACTCAGTATCTACAGCACCATCAAACTCAATCGTAGCACGATCAAGGTTGACAGTGGATAGCAGTTCAACACCCACACCAGCCATGGTGTCTGATCGCCTTAGCTGTACCTGTACATCTGCGGCTCGCTCAGTACGAACACTATTGCACTTGGCAATATCACCACAGAATTCCCACTCCTTGTCTGCAGCAGTGCTCTTTTTCTCATGGAGCAGTCCTAAAACATGCCCACCAGAGAAGAATGCCCTGTTAGCAAGGTTCTTGAGATCGTCAGCTAGACGATTCATTTCTGCATCAACATAGGATGCAAACGATCCTACACCACCACTCTTTGCAGAAGCCATGGCAAGACCTGTAATCTGGAAACGACCGAATAGTTGTTTCGCAGTTACTGTCAACTGTAGGTAAGTCTGGTTAGCAGCAACTGGTAGATCACCAGTCTCAGTACCAAACGCAACAGATGAAGCTCCATCAGCAATGTCAGTGTACTTGGCATCCTGATCATCTCCACCTCCTGCAATATCAACAGTTGCAGCAGACCGAGACGAATGCACAGGAATAATAACCTGCTTTCCATTCCAATCTAACCGCAACTTCTCAAACATCTCAACTGCTAGAACCTCAGTATTCAATGTCTCCTGAATTGGACCGACATAAAAATCTTTAAGTAAATTTTCTAGCGTACTTCTTGTAGCTTGTCCCATTTATAAATCCTCCTGTTAAAATATGGAATTCTTTTTCAAGAAATTATGCAGAGCATCTCCAGCCTCAGCTAAATTCTTCGGCTTTGACTCTGCACCAGTAGTAAGACTCCTAGTACTTCCTTTACTCTTACCAGCTACTCTAGCAGGGGCTTCTTTAGTTTCAACTAAGTTAGCATCCTGTCTATGAGAAGCAATGGCTTCGTCTTGGATATGAGAAACCCATTCATGATATTGACGAGCAATAAGATCAATCTTTGTAGATGGATCCTGAATGACTGCTTGAAGTAAAACTTCTTGAGGTACAGTAGGATAATTCTTCTGTGCCTCAGCAATTTCGTTTCTCAAAGTACCTTGAGCCTGTTGCACTTCAAACTTGTGCAACCTCGCTTCCAATCCTGAGTAGTCAGAACTTACTTCTGGTTCAGTAGCTGAATCATTAGCATATTCCTTCCACCAAGGATCATTTTCCTGTGCAACAGAACCTTTGTTTGGAGTTTGCAGGTTTTTATACTGCTCTTCCATTTGCTGCATTCGTGCCTTGAGAGTTTCGTTCTCACTTCGCAGATCATTCCTGGCACCAACAACCTTCTTGAATCGGGTATATGGAATGATATGACCCTCATCAATTGGTTCTTCCACAGGTTCAGTCTTTTCAGACTCAGGTTGAGGAGTTTCCTCCACCACCTCTTCAGAAGGTGTAGCTTCCACTACTTCTTCTACTACTGGTTCTGTCGGGGAATCAGCTTCGACTTCTTGAGCAACACTCTTGAAAGCCTCATTTAACGACTCTTCATTTAGTAACCCCATGGCTACCTCCATATTGAAACAGGTTTAACGAGTCTGCCTCGATTTCATTTATATATATCTTTCTTTCTCAGAATATTAGTACTTTCTCCAACCCTTACCATGTGCTTCGCTAGTTTTGATCGAAGAAATTGTACAAGGTCTGACATTATATTCCTCTGCTAACTTCTTTACCCCACCTACACAATCATACTCAGGGGTAAAAGCTTTCCATTTGATTTCTTCAATCTGTCTAAAGGTTAGTTTGTTTCTACCACCCTGCCTTCTAGGAACTTGAGTGGCTATCTTTTCATTTAGTTTATCCCAATCTACCTTCTTCATTAGAATGATGGGATCACTTCTGATAACTTGTCTTCCAAATCAGAATTGTCAAAATCATCAACACAATCTGCATACTTCTTTCCTGTAGCCATTTCCCATTTGATCATATCTGCAATATTTGTAGGTCTGTGTTTCAATTCAATTGCCTGTTGATGTGCATATACTTGATCTATCCCCATCAAAGCCAACCCTATTGCAAAGATAAGATCGTCATGTTGCCCAGGTGCAGCTTCTGCTTTGCCCTTTTCATTATAAACAAAAGAATTAATTTCGTACTTGATTCTATTGCAGACTGGCTTGAGCCACTTTTTATTTGTCCACTCCTGTAACTTAGCTAACATCAATGGTCGAGTTGCCATGTTAGTATTATAACCTAGCTTCTCTATGTACTTGTCCCCTAGCTTATCATAAGATGCCCTACGATATAAGTGAGGATACGCATGTGTTTGCAAATATTCTAATACTGCAAGACCATAAGAGTTTGATTCAACTGTGACCAATGCATCATACTTCAGAGCCAGATCTAAAACATCTTTAGAGAATTCAATCATTGGCTTCCTGACATAATGTGTTGCAACAACTTCAATCTGTCTTTCATGTGATGCATCAATGACAACTGCTGCTGAGTAGTCTCCTTCAGGATCACCTGATGCAGTATCCACTCCAATGATATAAGATCTATATTGTACAGGTTCTTGATAGATGATAAGTCCATCCTTCCCTGGTCTGACAACACTCTTATAAAGTGTGTTGAAGAAGTTTGTACCACTGGTAATGAAAGCTATCTCTGCAGTTGCAGGATACTCTTGATTAAAGATGTTGATATCACCACCACACTTTGTGTCAATGGCATATCGGACCCATCCTATTTGTTTGTTTGTAAGTTTATGTGCTCTTTGATAGTCCATCTCCCATGTTGTTTTAGTTGTGGGAGAGGTGGATGCATAGCCCTTATCAAACCACCATGGCAAGAAAAACTTGTTGAATCCATTCTGTTCAACCCAGAATTTATAACCTGAGTTTAGACCATTGGCAGTTGTTTCAATAATGATCTCTGCATCATCAGTTGCAGTTTGAAAGATTGCTGAGATTGTCTTTTGTAGATCTGTGTAGTAGCACAACTCTGAAAGGTGTAATGAGTTGAAGGTGCTACCACGAAATGCAGCAGAACCAGCAGAAGAAACCTTGATGGAACCTCCATGAAAAAATTTTAGTTCATTTACACTGGATGCTTCTGTCTTGAACTTAAGAAACTTGGGAAGTGATTTATAGAAACGAGTATAAATCTCAAAGATGTTCTTGGCTGCAGAAGATGTGTGTGCTATTACAGCAATCTTATAATTGGGAGTGAATAGAACTTTCCAGAAGTATCTTGCAGCAATCGCAGTTGACATTCCCAACTGCCTAGCCTTTAGACAATAGGTCCAAGGATTTTTATCTAGTTCTTGATAAAAAGCCTTTTGTGCCTTATTAGGTTTGAAGGTTACAAGATCACCTTGCTTATCAATAAGCTTTAGGTATCTACAGAAATGCTTGAAGCTTTGTTGGCACTTCTTGATCTCTTGTAGTTGTGGTTTCTTAGGCACACTCTTTTAGCCCCACTGCGCATGTTGGACGACTTCCCAGATAGTCTTGCTTCCATCAAAGTAACCAATCACATCAACTGTCCAATCATATGCTGAAGGATTAGTTACAGCAATGTTCTTAATGACATAGTTGCTAGTACTACCATTGATGGTATCAGATCCACCTGCGGCTCCCAACTGCAGTTGAACACCAGTAGAGACAGAACTCATTGCAGTGTCCTGTTGAATGACAACCCTGTATCTTAGATAGTTGGATGAGCTTGACCAAGTTGCATCCAAGGTAGGCAGAACGATAGCATAATTCTTACCATCTGTATATGCAGCACTAGGTTGCCATTTGAAAAGCCTAATTGCGTTTGCAGAAGTAGAAGGTGCTGTCAACTGTGAATTGGTGTAATTGCTAGAGTCAACAAAAGCCCAGTTAGCAGTTGTGCCTGACCCATGGGTGGGTGCGGCTGTATTCTTGACGAACCTGTCTGGGTGTGTATGTGGACCCTTGCTCATGAGTGCAGCACTATTGATAACACCATTGGAAGCAGTGTTTGTAATCTGCCCACCAGAAGGTGTGATTGTCAGCATCCCATTAGTATCAACACCTAAGGTGCAGTTATCAGTACCATCAAAAGAAAGCTTCAACTGTGTTGAAGCACCATTGAATACTTCAAGCTGAGTATCAGGATCTGTAACGCCAATGCCAACATTGCCGCCATTATCGATTATTACTTTTTGAGAATTACCTCCAGCACCCAGGTACAGATCTGCTTCACTGTACACTGTCACATCTTTATCTCCAGTATCCCAAGTAATACCACCTGACTTGATGCCACCACTCTTGCTGAACTCAAGGTTCCCACCATTTGAATCTCCAGTGTCAACTTTCATTGTTCTGGATGAAGGCGTCACTAATAGCGTACCATTGTTGGAAACAGAAAAGTCCGCATAATGGGTATTGTCAGTGTATGTTAGTCTGACCTGTGGGAGATCGTCCGAGCCTTCTACATCTAGCTTTCGTCTTGGGCTGGTTGTCCCGACACCAACCTTGGTTGCATCTGAAGGATATAGGTCGGTGCCACTCTCAGTCCAACCACCTTCAGCAGCAGCTTCCGATGCCCACTCTACACCAGTTGCGCCTGAGTTGACCTTTAGAACTTTGTTTGCTTGACCTGTCTTGGTCGGAACACTGAGTGTCCCATCAGCAGAAATAACATTTCCACCTGTAGAAATTGTCGGTATTGCCATTAGTAATCTTCCTCCTTGTTCTTAGGGTTGGGATTACCATTCTCTTCTTCCTCAACACCTAAAGCTTCACCTAGCTCTTCCTTGTACTTCTTGCCCTCTGAGGTGTCTGGTTTCCATGCATCATATAAATCCATAAAGACTTTGCTATCGTCCCTCTGAGAGCCTTCTAGGGGCTCTTCTGTGGGTTCTGGTTGTGCTTTACCAGCCTCCCCAGATGGGGCATCGTCCTTTGGCGGACGACCCTTTCTCTTAGGAGGGGATTTTGCAATCATCAATTGGATTACTTCAGCACCCTTAGTAAATTGTTTAGGATCTTTTCCTAACTCTTTGAGTAAAGCCATGGCAGCTTTCTTAGATAGTTCTTCTTCTGTTTGTGGCATATGATAATCTCCGACCTCAGTGGTTCACAACTAAATATCCACCCCTTTGAAAATGTTAGAGTGCCCGAAAAAAAATGAGAATGCCCTAATGGTTGGTTGGATGACAGAAAACAAATACCCCTTATCTGGAGTGGGTTTTATATGGAATTGGTAATAAATCATTTTCTACCAAATGTACACCATAAAAGTGAAATATACCCCTTTTTTATTTGTACAACAATATATTGCAATATTTATTGCTATTATGTTATATTTTTGTTTACATTTGATGGCAATTGTGTTATGATATATATATTGGTTGGTTGGTAACTGATCAATTGCATGGCTATAACAAAGGAGGCACTAATGCATAACAAAACACAAACCAGAGCGGCAATGGTCGAACAGATCGCAAAGCGTATTGCGGATTGCGATTTTGAAACGATCGATGAGGTAGCGGATCAGATTTACATGGCTGTAACCAACAACACATTGTTGATCGTTGCTAATGTTGCGGAAGCTCAAGACCTATAAACTGGTTGGATAGCTGATTGGTTGGGTGGGTGGCTTAGGTTGCCCACCCTTTTTTTATTTGATTATTGGTTATACAAAAGTACATTGTACCGCATACTATAAGTAGTTCAGATAAGGGAGACGACAATGAACTGCAAGTGTGAAGAGAAGAAGTGTGAACACTGGATCGATGATGAGTTGGCAGCCTTGGAATTCTTTGAGAAAGAAAGATTGAATCAGTTTCGTTTGTGGCTGACATCTAATGCTTGGATGGAATTGTTTGATAATAAGAATGAAGCAATCGACTTTGGTTTGAATGCTGA
>Ga0208449_1000886_pt1 | contig 17549 bp, 11 predicted proteins | sample MalvireepMed_s17_FD_184247 | JGI IMG/M metagenome (GOLD analysis project Ga0208449, IMG submission 184247) | Marine viral communities from the Global Malaspina Expedition - Malaspina viral metaG DeepMed_s17 (SPAdes) (version 2) | ecosystem: Environmental > Aquatic > Marine > Oceanic | place...
AGCGTATGAAAGGCGACCCAGAGCCGAGTTTCGACTCCAGCGAAGTTGTGCATCGGTTCTATCATCAACTTTAAATGTGGAAAATGTTCGCCGTTGTGCAGAACTTAGGTACTTTTCTGAACCATCCGAACGAAGCACGCACCATTTTGGCTCCAGGCTCTCATCTACTGACAGCTGCACCATAAGAGCAGTATCGCTGCCGTCTTCGGGATCTTGCAGAAGCTCACCATCTTGGTCAACGCCGCAGAGCCAGAGCCCGAATGTAGAGTCCTTTTTAAGCTCACTAGGCAAATCAACCAGTAGAGCTTTGATTATTACCGGTCTTTGAACATTAACATTGAAGAAGTCTGTATCTGAAAAAGGAATATTCCAACGATCACCGATTAAGTAATGAATCGCATCAAGGATGGTCGACTTTCCTCCATCTCCCGGACCGATGAGTGCCACTAACTTCTGATTAGTTGGTATCTTCCAGTCTAAAGTTTTGATGCCTCTAAAGTTTTCAATCCGCAGCCTTCTAATACGCACCATCCCTCCCTGATCTCAAATTTTTGAAAATTACTAGACTGTATCGAACTGGCCAAAACTTTCAGTTGCTCTCAGACCCAAGTTTATCTGTGTGCAAGCGTTTGTAGAGAGCTTTCCACCCAATCAGCGCCACCTTGCAATTAAGCCTAGATAAGAAACTTCCCACAACAAAAAGTACTATGCAAACCAGCTTCACCCACTTGCCGGAGACGTTCAGGGTTATCTGAGCCGTTGTGAACAAATAAATCTTAGACCTTTAGTTGCGCAGTTTCTGGTTCATAAATCACATCCATAATCGATCCATCCCGAATACGCTGTACCGCCTCATCAATCACATGCAATGGCACCAAAAACCACTCGCGTGGTTTGACCGGGTGGCCAAAGCGATCTTGAATAGTCAGCTCAAGCTGTGCGGGGGCGAAGATGCGATGGAAGAGCGCTTCCAGTTTGCGGCGGTTGATACCGGCCAGCTTGTAGGTGGCGACCACCTCAACATCCGCTAATAAGTAGGTGGCATCATGAGCGGCATTGGCGATGCGCGCATCGACCTTGCCACCGGTTACGCCGATTTTGTGGATCAGCTCCCGGTGCTCAGCCACAAACGGGTGTTCTGACAGGCTGCGCAGCACGTAGATAGTGCCGCTTTCTATGTCATCGTCTTCCCAGGTTTCGCTGAAACGGTTTTCAGTGGGCGGTTGTTCAGCAAACAGAGGTCCGGCGTCGGGTTCGGTAATACGGCGGCTGGCCTCGTCTTTGTAGAGCGCCCTTACTAACGAAAGGCGTAGCAGATTGCTTTCCGTGCCGTTGGAGAAAATCACTCGCAGGCGGGCATCTTTCTTGCCTTGGGGTGAATCAAACTCTTCCCCCTCCTCGGCCACATAAGCCGTTTGCCCATCTACGATGAACCACTGCCCCACCTCGATAGTGGCGTTCTTACCGAAGCGACGCGTGGTTCTTAGCCCACCTTTCAGCTCGCTTTCTATTTGCTCAAACAGCGGCTGGTAGGTCGCAAAGTCGTCGCATTTCTCTCTATTGGCGACCTCTTCAGCAACACGTTTCTCAGCGCTTGAACGCACATGCTTTAGCTCAGTCAGCTCAGACGCCCCAGAAATACCTGAAAGCTCAGTCAGCAATGCATCATCGTCCAGCGTATCTGTTGCGTCTACGTCGCTGGTACTGTTGCCATCTAACAAGCCTTGATGGTCAAGGGGCTGCACTAGGGTTCGGCACTCTTCAAGCGAACGAATGCGATCAAGGCGAACGGCATAGAGCCGTTCAAAAATATCGTTGTCTTCACCGTGCTGCGGGGCACGGCCATGCTGCTCAACAAAGCGTTGAATCTCTTCAAACCCGGCAATAATGCGCTCTTCACGTGCCGAAAGGCCTTTCTTTTTCTCGGGTTGAGCTAGCTCATCAAGCTCGGCGCGCAAGTCGTCCAGATCAGTCATAACGCCCCTCGTCTTTAAAGCGTACGAATGCAGAAGCGCCTTCGGCCATGCGTTTCTCCCAGGCATCTTGTGAGCTAATGGAAGGCAAGCGCCCTCGCTCTTTTTTGAATTTGACCGCTCTCATCGCCAGCTCTTTGGCTTCATCAGGCGTCAGGTTGGTACGTTTGCCAGAGATGACGGCAGCCACTTGCTTCAAGCTGTCTTCGCTCATGCTCTTGGCCAGAATCGCGTAGGCCTCGCTGAAAGGGTTGATGCGATCAATCAAATCGATATCGAGCTCTCGCACGTCCATAGCGAACTTGCGCACCCCTGCTATCAATGCGGTGTTAGGCTTTGGCTCATTGCTACCAATATCGACAGCCTCACTACCCGCTAGCAGCTGCTTGGCCTGCTGGGTGAGATTTAGCGCAGCGATGGCATGCTGGCGAACGGCTTCTTGGTCTTGCTCATCCAGATTGGGGTAGCGCTCTTTGATGATCTTGCCCATGCGTACCTGGGTGAGCTCTTCAGGCACCAGTTCTTCATCAAACAAACCACGCTCAATGGTGGTCTTGTCCTGCACAAAGCCGGTAATCACTTCATTCAGGTCTTCTTGGCAAATTCGAGTCGCTTCTTCACTTTTGGGTTCTGCCAGCCCCTTGATTTCGATGTGATATTTACCGGTTTCTTCGTTAATGCCTACGTTGCATTTGCCGGGGTTGTAGCCTTCATCACCGTAGTCGAACCCTTCTTGCGGGCCGCTGGTGGGGTGCTTTGGCTTGAACTCAAAGCGCGGTGCTAGCACTTGCTCCATCAATAAGCTGGCAGCGATGGCTTTTAGAGTATCGTTAATGGCTTCGGTGACGGCCTGTTCAGCCGCATCCGGCTCAGCGATCAAGTTCGTGAAGCGCGCCCGTGTCTTGCCCGGCGCATCCCGCGTGGCGCGACCGATGATCTGCACAATCTCCGTTAGGCTGGAACGGTAGCCCACCGTCAACGCATGCTCACACCAGATCCAGTCAAAGCCCTCTTTCGCCATGCCCAGGGCAATGATGATATCGACATGGTTACGGTTGTTTTTCTGCGCAGGGTCTTTTAATGCGCTCGATACACGCTCACGTTTGGTTGAATCATCATCCACCAAATCGGCAATTTTAAGCAGTCGCCCTTGTGGCGTTTTCACCAGTTGAAAACCGGTGACCGGGTCAGCACCCTGCCACTCCCCCAACGCTTCGATGATATGTTCAACCTCACGCACCTTATCTTTAGAGCTCTCGCGAGAGTTGACGTTGGGAATATGGAGTATGGTCTTCTCAGCAGGATCAAGCACCTTGAGGATGTCATCAGCGTACGAGCCAGAATAAAAGTAGTAGCCGATATCCAGCTGCTTGAGGTACTCGTAACCGTTAAGCTGCTCGTAATAGGTGTACGTCACCGTATCAAAGCGCGACTCATCCTGCGGAGCCAACACCGCTTCGGTGTCGCCTCGGAAGTAGGAGCCGGTCATCGCGACGATGTGGACCTTATCGCGGTGGATAAAGCCGCCCAAATGAGCACCAAGTTTGTTATCCGGGTTGGCTGAAACGTGGTGGAACTCATCTACGGCGATTAATCGGTCATCAAAGGCCGCTAACCCAAACTGATCAATCGCAAAGCGGAACGTGGCGTGGGTACACACCAGCACTTTGTCGCTGCTTTCGAGGAAAGCGCCTAACGATTTGACCTTGCCGCCATTGTCCGTGCCCGGCGCGTTGCACAGATTCCACTTGGGCTCTACATGCCAGTCCACCCAGAAGCCATAGTCACTGAGTGGCTCATCATTGAAGCTAGAGCCGATAGATTTTTCCGGCACCACGATAATGGCCTGTTTCAGCCCCTGGTTGTACAGTTTATCCAGCGCAATAAACATAAGTGCGCGGCTTTTACCCGATGCAGGGGGCGACTTAATCAGCAGATACTGCTCGCCTCGGCGTTCGTAGGCACGCTCTTGCATGGGCCGCATGCCCAGTTCATTGGACGTAGTAGAACTGCCATTACTGGCGTACGAAACGGAAACTGAAGGTACTCTCTTCGTCATAATGCAATCCCTGTCAGGGCTTCTTGCCCTTGTATTTGAGGTCTTGTTCCAGCTGTTCGATTTCTTTTAGGTCAGCGGCATCGGCTGCTTTTGCTTCCGTCGTACGCCGTTGCTGGTCGAACACCTCATAACGCTCACGGGCAATCTTTTCCATGTTTTCACGGCTAACCGAGCCTGCGCCTTCGAGGATGGGCTGGTCATTAAACGCCAGCATCTTATCGACGTTGTTACGCCAGAAATCCAGTGTAAGTTCTTTCTGGTTCTTGACCCTGAGCTCTGCCTGTTCGAGGAAGATCACCACCAAACGGTTTAGCGTGTCGATTTCGTCAGCCGTCAGGTAATTTTTGGCCACGATGACATCCTGCTTGCGAACCCGTGAGCCACTCCAGTTCGTCAACGCCATATTGGGCATAGTCGGGTCTGAGCGTTTTAAGATCAGCTCAGCAGCGGTGTGGCTTGTGGCCGCATACAGCAGCTTGTTTTGCACTTCGGCAAAAAACTGTGCCGTCTCGCGCTCGCGAGCCTGATAGTCGGAGCTAAGCGCAAAGAGATCGCGAACTTTCTGGTAGAAGCGTTTTTCCGAGGCGCGTATGTCCCGGATGCGCTTCAAAAGCTCATCGAAGAAGTCCCAACCACCTGGGTTCTTAAGGCGCTCGTCGTCCATCACGAAGCCCTTAATCAGAAACTCCTTCAGGTGAGTGCTAGCCCACTGGCGAAACTGCACGCCGCGAGACGAGCGGACGCGATAGCCGATGGCCAGGATCAAGTCGAGGTTATAGAGCTTAGTGCGGTAATTCTTGCCGTCTGCGGCAGTTGTCAAGGATTCCTTGACAACTGAATCCTGCCGTAACTCGCCATCTTCAAAGATATTTTTGGCGTGCAGGGAAACATTCTGCTTGGTAGTTTGGAACAATTCGGCAATTTCCAGCTGGCTTAGCCAGATACTGTCGCCTTCTACACGCAGGTGCAGTTGGGTGCGCCCATCGTCCGTAGTGTAGAGAATGAGATCACTCATGCCTTCCTCCGCGCTGTCTTATTGGTAGACGCTTGACTAGGATCCTCTGCGATCATCTTGGTATACAGCTCAAACAGCTTTTCCAGGCGCTCCGTATCGTTCTTGAAGCGACGCCCGATGTAGATGCGCTCCAACACCTCATCATTGCGTTCATGGGCTTCACGCAGATTGTCGGGCATCTTTTCAGGATCGTAGAGATCAGCGATGGTAGCCGGAAAGTGGGCTTCGCGAGTCAGCAAAATATTTTCAGCGCAGCGGGTCAGATCGGCTTTGTTTTTTTCGGTGAGGGTTGGAACGGGAAAAGTGTTCCAGCCTAAAGTGTTGGAATAGCGGAAATCAGTCTTCATTTTTCCACAGACGGTGGCAATCCAAGCAAGATGTAGACGTGAGGCAATTAACGACAATGCCCATAGCGGTGCGTCGTATAGTCCAAAAGCATAATTAACAATGGAGTTTTCGGGTAAAAAGCCTACCGGAAAGTACTCTCTATTCTCGGAACTTACGATAGGAATAACCATCGCTTGTGAATACTTTGGAGACCTAATTTCAACAAAACGGTGCGGCGCTTTAGCCCATTCTTGGGTTGCTTTTTTGGTGCTCTCTAGTCGGTTTTTTTTGACCAACGAGAACCTGCGACGCAGTTCCTCTACACAGTAGGCATCTTCGACTTCGTTATGCTCAACCCAAATACAGTACCTTGCTTGAGATTTAATAAACTCCTGCCCTCCAAACATAGGGCGGATAAACTTCAATACTGAAGGATCAAGCTCTTTAACAGCGTTTCTATCTAGCAATAAGTGCCCACCGTCTTTGGCAAAATTACCAAGCAGCATTTCAGGCAAATCAGAAATCGGCTTACCTCTTGACTGAACAAACACTTTTTTACCAGGAGCTAAATAAGGGCTTATAGATTTTGTTGTTAGCGAAATGGTGTTGCCGTCGCGGTCAGCTGTATAAATCACACGGTCTTGAGGGGCCGAGTTTGAAATTCCTATTATCACCACAGTGACGCCAGCATTATTGCTAGCTAAGTTACTCCACTTGAAGGAAGTATGCGCAAAGCTCACTTCCTGGCCTTCCTCAAATAAAATAGGCCAGAGAACAGGAACCTGCTGTCCTTGTGTAATGGAGTTAGTAGATACAAAGGCAGCTTTGCACCTAGTACAACGCCCATAGTCAGCTGCTTTGACAAACCAGCCACAGACATAGTCAAGGGATTTCCACTTTGTAGTACGGCCAGATAATAGTTTTTCGAGATCTGACTTTTGGTCAGCGTTTTGCTTTTTGTCACCCACATACGGTGGATTACCGCAGATATAGGTCTCCCCACCTTCGTTTTCAAAGTCTATCTGCGCCTGATCTAACGGTGACTCAAACAGATCATCTGCGTGAAGCTTGACGCCTGTTCCTGTTGGCGGACAAATGCTCAACCAATCTAGTCGTAAGGCATTACCACAGGTAATCCAGTTATCAGAGCTGAGGGGTAAAAACTCTGCTAATGCCAGCTTCTTGCCGCGATAATGCAAGTCACACTGGTACTCGGCAATAATCAACGCTAGACGAGCAACCTCAGCTGAGAAATCTCGCAGTTCAATGCCTCGGAAATTGGTCAGCGGTATATCGGTTGGCCGGTTTGGCTCTTTACGGCGCTGATTGATCTCAGCTTCAATTTCACGCATCTGCTTGTAGGCGATGACCAAGAAATTACCCGAGCCGCAGGCGGGATCAAATACGCGAATTTTGGCCATGCGGTTGCGCAGATTTAGCAGCTTGCGGGCGTTGTCGCCTGCTTCCTCTAGCTTTTCGCGCAAGTCATCCAGAAACAGTGGATTCAGTACTTTCAAAATGTTCGGCACGCTGGTGTAGTGCATGCCCAATGCACCGCGCTCTTCATCGTCAGCTACCGCCTGAATCATCGAGCCGAAAATATCAGGGTTGATCTGTGTCCAGTCCAGGCTGCCGATGTGCAGAAGATAAGAGCGTGCAATTTTGCTGAAACGCGGTACGTCGACACTGCCGGAAAACAAACCACCGTTTACATAGGGAAACTTCCCCGCCCAGCGGGGGATATTTGCCGCAGCATGCGCTTCTTGCCGCGTGTTCATGGCGCGGAAGATTTCGCTAATCACTTCATGGGTGTTGGCAGAATCTCTGGCGCTCATTTCTGCGACGGTGTCGGTAAACAGCCCGCTACCGGCGAAGATGTCCGTATCTTCGGCAAAAAAACAGAAGATCAGCCGTGCCATGAAGTGGTTCATTTCATGGCGCTGCTCTTCTGTGCCCCAGCTTGGGTTATCTTTCAGTAGCTCCACATACAGCCGGTTCAGGCGGCTGGTGGCACGAATATCAAACGAGCTTTCACGCACCTGCTTAACAGTGGTGATGCCCGCTAGGGGCAAAAAGAAACCGAAGTGATCCGGGAACTCTTCATATTTGCAGGCAACCGTCTCGCCGCTTTCCAGCTCCTCGGCCTCTAGCATCTCACCATCGGTGGCAAGCACGAACTTCGCCTTGGCACGCGTAGTCGCTGGGCTAGCCTTCAACGCAGCTAGGGTTTCGGTAACGGCACCAGCTTCCGCCACCGCGATATGGATATTGTTGGTCTGCAATACCCCGCCCCAGGAGCCAGAAAAGTCCGACTTATTCGACGTACCCGAACGCAACCGCTTGATAGTGGTTGCCTTGTTGCCAAAAGCTTCCAGAAAGGCATAGGGGAACTCAGCCGGATCAAAGGGCTGTTGAGCTAAGTCAGAGATTGCGGATTCGATTTCAACTGCGTTCATGGTGTGCCGTCTATTCTTTTCGCCATCTGGCGAGTGCTTACTTCTCACTGCTAAGCAGTTTGAGTATATCGCTGAGCATTTTTGAAAAGGCGATGCGATATAGCTCCGAGCGCTCAATGCATATTAGGAGAAACATGTTTATGAATTAGTAGATATCATACACACCCAGCGGCGCTGCTTCAGCGTCTACCATGTGCATAAGAGAAGTAAACAATAAACAGATAAAACCAGCGGCGGGGAGCCAAGGACCAAGGGACTCATAATCCCCTGCTTTGAAAGATATTTAGGAGAAGCATATAGAAATGGTGGGCCCAGTAGGACTTGAACCTACGACCAAGGGATTATGAGTCCCCTGCTCTAACCAACTGAGCTATAGGCCCGAAAAGCGTGCATATAATAGCGAATGTAGGGGGGCGAGGCTACCCCTTGGTGCGCTATCTTACGGCGAAGTCGGCATTTTTTCGGCACTAATTGGCGGCGCTGGGGTCTGGTGGTGAATGCTTCTATGGAGAATCGCTTTGAAAGCTTTGATGGCTCTTTTCCCGCTGCTGTTGGTGCTGCCGGTGCAGGCGGATTGGCAGCTTGATCCTGGCCAGTCTCAGGTGCAGGCGTCGATCACCCAACTGGATGGCGAGACCCCGCAAATTCATCACCATCAGGTGAATAACTTGCAGGGCGATATTGCTGCCGATGGCACGCTGCGCCTGCCGCTGCGCTTGAGCCAAACCGATCTGCTCAATCGCTTTGGGGAACTGCCGCCGTGGGTGGGCTTGCTGGCGAACACCACGCTGGTGACGCTGGTGGCGCAAATGCCGCCGGAGCGGTTAGACGGCTTGGATATTGGCGAGTCGATGGTGGAAACCCTCACCTTTCGGGTGCAAACCGACCTGATTAACCAAGAAGAGGCGGTGCCGCTGCGCTTTACCCGCGAGGGGTTGAACGAGGTGCGCGTGACTCACGCCGAACCCATGGCGTTGGATGGCAACGCGCTGATGGCTAACAGCACGGTGCGCACCGTGCTGTCGATGCTGGGCTACCAGCAGATCGATGAGCATGTGCCCGTCACGCTAAATGCGCTGCTGGTGAACCGCTAACGCTTGGCTTAGCCACTGATGAGCGCCTAGTGGCTAAGCGCTTCAACGTCGCCTGTCTGGGCGGCCCCGGTTTGTACCCGCCACTGGGCGGCATAATGGCCGTCCGCCGCTAACAGGCTGGCGTGGGTGCCGCGCTCCGCCACTTGGCCTTTCTCGATCACCACGATCTCATCGGCGTGCACGATGGTGGAGAGCCGATGGGCAATCATAATCACCGTGCGGCCGTGGGCAATGCGTTTTAGCGAGCGCTGAATGGCCGCTTCGGTTTCGTTATCCACCGCGCTGGTGGCTTCATCCAGCACCAGAATCGGCGGGTCTTTTAACAGCGCCCGCGCCAGTGAAAGCCGCTGGCGTTGGCCGCCAGAAAGTCGCACGCCCCGCTCGCCCACCGGCGTATCCAGCCCTTGGGGCAGCGTTTCGATAAAGCTCCAGGCTTCGGCGGTTTTAGCGGCGTCGATAATCGCGGCATCGTCGGCATCCGGTTGGCCGTAGGCGATGTTGTCGCGAATGCTGCCTTCGAAAAGGTACACATCCTGGCTCACTAGGCCAATGGCTTGGCGAAGTGAGTGCATACTTACGTCGGTGATGGGCTGGCCATCTACCAGCACACGGCCACTGGCGGGGTCGTAAAAGCGCAGCAGCAGTTTGATCAGCGTCGACTTACCCGAGCCGGTGGCCCCCACCAGCGCCAGCGTATTGCCAGCGGACACGTGCAAGTCCACGCCGTTCACGCCCACCTGGCTGGCTTCATATTGAAAGCTCACCGCCTCGAAACGCACGTCGCCTTTTACCGGGGCGGTTAAAGGCGTGGTGCTGTCATCTTTCACGGTAATCGGCACTTCGAGCAAATCCAGAATCCGTTTGGTGCTAGCCATGGCGCGCTCGAACAGGTCGATCACTTGAGCAAGGCCGGTGAGCGGCCACAGCAGGCGTTGGGTCAGAAACACCAGCACGCCGTAAGCGCCCACGTTGAGGCTGCCGTTCAGCGCCATCATGCCACCAACAGTAAAGGTGGCGAGAAAGCCCGCCAAAATCGCCATGCGGATAACCGGAATAAACGCAGAACTGACTTTAATCGCGCGACGGTTGGCTTCCACATAGGCTTCACTGGCATCCCGCAGCCGCTCGGCTTCCCGCGCTTCACTGGTGAAGCTTTTAATCGTAGCGATACCGCTGAGATTGTTGGAGAGACGGCTGGCAAGGTCGCCTACTTTTTCGCGCACGTCGCTGTACAGCGGCCCGGCTTTGCGCTGGAAGAAAAACGCGCCCCAAATGATCAGCGGAATCGGCGTAAACGCTAGCAGCGCGATCAGCGGAGAAAGCACGAAGAACACCGCGCCTACGGCTACCACCGTGACCACCACTTGAATCAGCGCGTTGGCACCGCCATCCAGAAAGCGCTCTAGCTGGTTGACGTCATCGTTCATGGTGGCCACTAGCTGACCGGAGCTTTTCGATTCAAAAAACGCCATGTCGAGGCGCTGGGCGTGCTCATAGGTATCTTGGCGCATATCCGCTTGCAGCCGCTGGGCCAGATTGCGCCAGAGAATCTGAAACAGGTATTCGAACAGCGACTCCCCCGCCCAAATAAAGAAGGTGAGCACCGCCAAAATGGTGATCTGCTCTTGAGGCGATTCAAACCCCAGCCGCGCCACGAAGCTGTTTTCCTGGTTCACCACCACATCGATCGCCACGCCAATCAGAATTTCCGGGGCGATATCGAACAGCTTGTTGATAATCGAGCAAATCGTGGCGGTGATAATCTGCCGCCGATAGCCTTTGGCGTAGCGCAACAGGCGCATTAAGGCGTGAAAGCTTTGATTGACGGACGCTTTGTCAGCGCGGGTCGGGGAAGAAGCCACATCAATTCCTTTTACGTTGTTATCTGCGTAAATCGCCTTTAAACGGGTTGCGTCGCTCGCCGTACGTTGGCAAGCAAAGGGCTGCCGGTATCGGGGTCGAGCAGCAGCGTGCACTCTACCTGATACAGCTCCCGCACCAGCGCAGGCGTCACCACCTCAGCGGGCGCGCCCTGGGCAACAATCTGCCCGTCGCGCATGGCAATCAGGTGGTCGGCGTAGCGGCAGGCGCTGGCGAGGTCGTGCAGCACCATCACCACGGTGCGGCCTTGGCAGGCCAGGTCGCGCACCAGCTCGAATACTTCGATTTGGTGGCCTAAGTCTAACGCGGAGGTGGGCTCGTCGAGTAGTAAAAGCGGCGTTTGCTGAGCGATGGTCATGGCGATCCAGGCGCGCTGGCGCTGGCCGCCGGAAAGCGCTTCCAAAGGCCGGTCGGCAAGCGCTTCCAACCCGGCAGCGGCAAGAGCATGGTGCACTACCTGTTGATCTTCCGCCGACCACTGGCGCAGCCAGCCCTGGTGGGGCTGACGGCCAAAGCGAATCAGTTCGGTGACGGTCAGCCCTTCCGGAGCGACCGCCTCTTGGGGCAGTAGCGCTAGCTTGGTGGCAAGTTGGCGGGCGGGCATCTGGGCGATGTCGTGGCCGTTGAGCAGCACGGCACCACTATCGGGTTTATGCAGGCGGGCAAGCCCAGAGAGCAGAGTGGATTTACCGCAGCCGTTGGGGCCAACAATGGCGGTTACCTGCCCGCTGGGCAAGCTAACGCCGAGTTCGTGAATCACTTGGCGCTGGCCGTAGCTCATGCTGAGCGCATCGGTGGAAAGCGTGGGTAATGAAGTCATGGGCGGCTCCGTTGCGGGCGCATTAATATCCAGAGTAGCCAGGGGCCACCCACCACGGCGGTAACAATCCCCACGGGGATCTCGATAGGGGCAAACAGCGTGCGGCCCGCTAAATCGGCTAGCACCATCACCAGCGCTCCCGCCAGCGTGGCGGCTAGAATGGGAACATGGCGGGCGCTGGAGAGCGAGCGGGCAATTTCAGGGCCAATCAGCGCCACCAAGCCCACCGGCCCCGCCACGGCAACGGCCAGCGCAGTAAGCACCACTGAAAGTAACAGCACCTGCAGCCGCCGCGCTTTCACAGCGGTGCCCAAGCCACTGGCGATGGCATCCTTAAAGCGCAGTAGCGTGAGCGAGCGGGCCAGCGCCAGCGCGGCCACTAGCCCAAGCGCCAAGCCAATACCCAATAGCTGTACCGCGCTTGCCGGGCGGGCATTGAGGGAACCGACGGTCCAGGGGTAGGCGGCGTTGGCGGTATCAATCGCTACCCGCGCCAACATCAGCTGCGTGACCGCGCCAAAAACAGCGCCCACGCCGATGCCCGCCACGATAAAGCGGTAGCCCTGGGTGCCGCTGCCTGCGGCCAAGCCAAAAGTGAGCACGGCGGCGGTGGTCGCCCCCGCCAGCGCCATGGCGGGCGGGGCGATGCCTACCCCCAAGCCAACAATCGAGGCCACCGCAAAGGCGGTGGCACCGTTATCGATACCGATGATGCCGGGGGTCGCCAAGCGGTTACGGGCCAGGGTTTGCATTAATACCCCGGCCAGCGCAAACGCAGCCCCAGTGAAACAGGCAGCGATCAGGCGAGGTAGGCGCAGCTGCTGCACCATAAACGCGGTCATTCTATCGCCTTGCCCCAGCAAGGAAGCCACCACCGCATTGGGAGAAAGCGTTACGCTGCCCAGGCTTAAATAGAGCACGCAAGCGGCCATCAGTGCGGCACTCAACCCGATATTCACCGCCACAGCGCGCTTTTCCAGCAGCACGCTCACCCCATAACGGGGCAGCGCAGCGCGCCAGTAGCCCTGCGGGGCAGCCACCGCCTGGGCGCTCGGCTCTTCTTGATAAGCGGTGGATGTGCGGGGCAGTACCACACCGCTCATCGACTGTTTTGCCGTCATTTTCATAGCATCAGATAACCAAAGAGAGTGCGTTAGAGCATCGGCAGGCGCTTGGCCCGCACCACCGCAATCAGCACCGGCGCGCCGCATAGCGCGGTGAGCACGCCCAAGGGCAGCTCGGAGGGAGCAACGACGACACGGGAGATAATATCGGCGGTAAGCACGATCAGTGGGCCGACGGGCAGGCAGAACCAGAGCGTGCGGCGAATATCCGGCCCGGCGATGGCCCGCGCCACAAAAGGCACTACCAGCCCCACAAACGCAATCGGCCCGGCAATAGCGGTGGCCGCGCCGACTAATAGCGCCACGCAGCCCACCGCCAGCCAGCGAATCAGCCCAGGGCGGTGCCCTAAACCGCTGGCGGCCCGCTCCCCTAGCGCCAGCGCAGCCAGTGGCCGGGCAATCACGACAACGCCCGCTCCTGCTATCAACAGGCTTGGCAGCACGGCCCATAAATCGTCTAGCCGCCTACCCGCCAAGCTGCCCACCACCCAAAAGCGAATCTCATCGGCGGCGCGCTGGTCGTAGAGCAGCATCAGTGCGCTGAGCGAACCGAGCAGCCCGGAAAACGCGGCCCCCGCTAACACTAAGCGCACCGGGTCGCTCCCCACACCGCGCAGCCGCGCCACGCTGAGTACGCATACGCAGCCGATCAGCGCGCCTAGCTGTGCCACGGGAATGCGCAAAGTGGCCGCGCTGGCCCCTAACACCAGTGCCAGGGAAACAGCAAACGCAGCGCCTGCGCTCACGCCCAACAAGCCCGGATCGGCCAGCGGGTTGCGTGAAACCGCTTGCAGCAGCGCCCCCGCTACGCCCAGCGCAACGCCAACGGCAATACCAATTAGCGTGCGAGGGGCGCGCAGTTCCCAGACGATAAAGCGCGCTTCCGCGTGATCACTACCGCTTAGCAGCCCTAACACTTGGCGGGGGCCAACGCTGCCTGCGCCTATCAACAAACTAACGACGCTCACCGCCACAAGGGCGGTGAGCAGAATCAGCATCCAGTGTCGGGATGAGCAGCGCCACCTGGCGCTACTTCCAGCCTTGGTAAGTAGCATCACGGCAATAACGCATTCTCGATGTCATCCAGAATCGCCTGGGCCGCCAGCGGGCCGTTGGCACTGCTCCAGAGCTGGCCGTTGACCGGCACCACTCGTTCGTTCTGTACCACGTTCAAGCGGTTGAAGGCGGGGCTCTGTTTGGCGCTATCTAGGGCGGCTTGGCCGTCATCATTTAGCGTGGCCAAAAACAGCCAGTCGCCGTCTACCTGAGAGAGGTTTTCAAGGCTTAATACGTCGCTGTGCACGCCCCGTTCACCGATCAGCTCGCCGCCTTGCACATCCAGGCCGACGCGCTCTAACAGGCCGGTGGCAATCAGGTTTTCCGACATTACCATGGGGCCGCCAGGCATCCAGCGCACCAGATAGGCGTTGATGCCCACGTCGGCGTCAGCTACTGCGTCTGACATAGCGTCGACCCGCTGATCGACGGCGCTGATCGCTTCGTCAATGGCCTCTTCCTGATTCAAAGCCTGGCCGAATAAGCGCGCTTCGGCTTCCCAGTTATCGGCCGCTAGCGGTTGCGTGTGGGGCACCACAGTGGGAGCAATTTGCGATAGCAGTTGGTACTGCTCCTCCGGCAGCTGGGCCGCGGCTAGAATCAGGTCCGGCTGCTGGGCCAACACCGCTTCAATATTGATTTCCCGCACGACGCCCACAATCTCAGGGTGTTCGAGCTCGTTCGCACTGAGGTAGTCGGTCACGTATTCCGCCACGTTGTCGCCGCCACGGGTGGTGACCGCCCCTACCGGGGTCACGCCTGCCGCCAGCGCGGCATCCAGCGCACCTTCATATAGGGTGACTACACGCTCTGGGTGATCAACAACCTCAACGTTGCCGTAAGCCGTCTCCAGCGTGCGCGCTTGGGCGGTGCCCACCAGCAAGCCGCCCATCACCATCCCGAGTAAACCGCGCTGCAGTAACGTGTGTCGCATGTGAGCCTCTCCTGATTAACCGTTAATCCAATAGTAACGATTCTCAAAATCACTTGCACTCCTATTACACCGAATGACGTGTTGCAGTTACTGCAACGTCAGGCTGCCCATATTAGCTAGCGGTCTAACAACCTTCTGCAGGCAGGCGCTCCCCACCCGGCACTGTTCCATTAATAGCAACACCATGTCCGATCAAACCATCTCGCAAGTGGGAACTTTTCTTCTTAGAATCCGCAACTCATTTGATAATCAGTTTCATTAGCAAACAAGATTTATATCAGGGAGGTTGTCATGCCACGCTTTACTCGTACCGCGTTAGCCAGTGCCATTGCGCTAAGCGTTACCGCTACTGCCGCCAACGGGCAAGAAGCAGCGCAACTGGATAACATCGTTGTCTCTGCCAGCGGTTTCGAGCAGGCACTGGTGGACGCCCCAGCAAGTATCTCGGTTATTTCCAGAGAAGAGCTTCAGCGCGAACGCATTACCAGCGTGGCTGATGCACTGCGTAATGTAGAAGGGGTAGATGTTGGCGGACAAGTGGGCAAAACCGGTGGCAGCAATATCAGCATTCGCGGTATGCCCAGCGACTACACGCTAATCCTGATTGATGGCCGCCGCCAAAATGCGGCTGGAAGCGTCACGCCTAACGGTTTTGGCGAAACCTCGACCAGCTTCTTCCCGCCGGTTTCCAGCATTGAGCGTATTGAGGTGATTCGCGGGCCGATGTCCACCCTATACGGTTCAGATGCCATGGGCGGCGTGATCAACATTATTACCCGCCGAGTAGACCGCGAATGGGTTGGCTCGGTCGGCGTCGAGAGTACTTTTAATGAAGATCGTGACTTTGGCGACCGCCGTGAAATTAACCTCTACACCAGCGGCCCGCTGGTAGAGGACACGCTGGGCGTTCAACTGCGCGGGCGTTTTTATGAGCGTGACGCATCAGAGCTTGTCTACACCGACGCTAACGGCAACCCGGTTGAGGTGAGCCAGCGTGGCCCTAGCCCGGTAGAGGGCGATGTGTACAACCTGGGCGGCAAACTAACCTGGACGCCTAACGACAGCCACGACCTTTGGCTGGATGGGGAGGTGAACCGCCAGCGCTACAACAACGACGAGTGCCAACTCGGTACGTTGGACGGCCGCACCCGCAGCTGTGCGCCCAACCCTGGCGTGGCAAACGGCTATGCCGACGAGCTGCGTTTTGAGCGGGAACAGGTGGCTATCGGCCATACTGGACGCTTTGCCACAGGCACGCTGGAATCGAGCCTAATGCGTAACACCACGGAAACCACTGGCCGTACGATTCCCGGTGAAGAGGGTGTTGCCTATGAGGGCTTCCCCAGCATTATTGGCGGTGCCCCGCGTAAGCTGGAAACCACCAATACGGTACTGGATAGCAAGTTTATTATGCCGCTGGGTAACCACATGACCACCGTTGGCCTACAGTGGTGGGATGCTGAGTTGGATGATGGCTTGGCCAATGAGACTTTCGAGCAAACCACCTGGTCGCTCTTTGCGGAAGACGAGTGGATGCTGCGTGATGATCTCGCGCTGACGCTGGGCGGCCGCTACGACCATCACGATGCGTTTGGCAGCCAGTTCAGCCCCCGCAGCTATTTAGTCTGGAACACCACGCCGAACTGGACATTAAAAGGCGGTGTGAGCCGTGGCTACAAGACCCCGACCCTGAATGACCTTCACTCGGGTATTAACGGGGTGACCGGCCAGGGCACGATCCTGACGATCGGCAACCCGGACCTTGAGCCGGAAACCAGCACCAGCAGCGAAATCGGCGCGCACTACGATAGTCAAACAGGCTTTACCGCCAGCGCGACGCTGTTCTACAACCAGTTCGACGATAAAATTGCCAGCGGCAACGATATCCTGATTGAAAACGACCCGCTTATCCCGGATGGCGTGTATAGCCAGGACGTGAATATCGATGAAGCGGTGACTCAGGGGGTCGAGCTCTCCACCAGCTATCAATTCACCCCCGATTGGCGCTTATCCGCTAATTACACCTACACCGATAGCGAGCAGAAAAGCGGCAATAATCGTGGCGAACCGCTAACTGATACGCCCGAACACGCGCTGAACGCCACGCTGCGTTGGCAGGCGACACCGAAGCTAGATACTTGGCTCTCTGCCGAGTACCGCAGCGAGCGCTATCGCAACCGTGAACGTGTTAGGGGCGCGCCCTCCTTCGCTGACCTGGGGGATTTCAAAGCCTACTCGCTGTTTCACCTAGGCGGCAGTTACGCGTTTACCGACCAATTTAACGTCAGCGCCACCCTCTACAACTTATTTGATAAAGACTTTGTCGACTACCGCGCCTACGGCGATGGCACCAGCTTCGGCAACGTTTACGCCAACAGCGAAGAGGGTCGCCGCCTGTGGCTCTCTGCTCGCTATGAGTTCTAAACAGACGCCCATGTAGTTTCACTTACTGTTTCAATGCTCACTTGCTGCCCCGGCTACGCACCGGGGCTTTTTTATGTTTTTTGTGGATCGCCTCAGCAGTAGCTTCCCTCTATAGCGACAATTCATGGTTTTAATATATCCTGAATCCGTGAGACCGGCCCCCGGAAGCACTTCTAACCCACTGACCTGCATGGCAATATAGCCATTATCGCCATTCACCCAGACAGTGCCATGCCCAACATAAAGTTCCGCGCCAGTTGCCGCACCCTCACCAGCCACGCCGGGCTGTCCATCATCGGGCAATGCTTCGAGATCGCTGGCGTCGACAGCATCGACAGCCGCTTCCCCACCACGCTGGGCATGCGCACCAGTGACGTGATCAAGAG
>Ga0208449_1000894_pt1 | contig 17465 bp, 13 predicted proteins | sample MalvireepMed_s17_FD_184247 | JGI IMG/M metagenome (GOLD analysis project Ga0208449, IMG submission 184247) | Marine viral communities from the Global Malaspina Expedition - Malaspina viral metaG DeepMed_s17 (SPAdes) (version 2) | ecosystem: Environmental > Aquatic > Marine > Oceanic | place...
TTCTCTGCACGAGAGATTCTCTCATGCCAAAGGTCCACTTCTTTTGCGGTTAATTTTGGTTTTCTTGCTGACATGGCTTGATGGTACTTGACAATAAAACGAGAATGCACCCACATAATAGAAACTCTGGGATTATCCAGAGCTGGGAGACAATACACCAATGGACGCCACCGACACCCCACATGACGAGGCCCACGAAGAAGTGGACACCCTCGAAGATGGGACCGGAGCTTCGGCAGACGACGGTTTCGAGGAAACCGAGGAGACTGAAGATTTTTCGGACAACCCGCTTAGCTACATAGAAGCAATGGAAAACGTGCCTGCCGAGGTTAAGGCAGAACTAAAGCGCGGATTCCTGAGGCAATCGGATTACACGAAGAAGACTCAAAGCCTCGCTAGCGACCGGCAGTCGCTCGAAGACCGTAGATCAGTAGTCGATCAGATCCTGCTTCGCCAAAATCAGGCGAAGGCCGAGACGGAGGCAGAGGAGCCAGCGGCTCCAGACATGTCGAAGGGGGCCTCCCCTGAAGATGTCATCAGTCATTACGTCAACGAGGCTGTTAAGGCAAAGCTAAATGAGTTGGGAGTTGGCAACGCAGTTGCCGAGATCCAACCCATCGCTACGCAACAGCGTGTGGTTCGTGCCTATCAGGCATGGGCGCAGGATTACCCCGACATTGATCACGGAACCTTTGCAGCCACTGTGGGTCAGGTACTCGATTCGGACCCCGACCTGACAGAGCTTGCTGTCACTAACCCTGCCAAGGCCGTTCGCATCGCTGCGAAGGTCGCCAGGGCGCATGTCAGTGAAGCAAAAACCAAGGCAAAGTCTAAGAAGCGCCACGCGGCGGCTCCTGTAGCTTCACGCAAAGGATCTGTTGTCTCTAAGAAGAAGCGGGAAACCGCTTTAGAGGCAGCGACCAGAGCATTGAAAGAGCAGGGGTTTTAAAACCTAAAGGAATAAAATGCCTGCTAATACAATTACGAACCTCGCGTTGGATCGTGTCTATTCGACTACGCTCCAGGCTGTTCGAGACTCCGTTGCAATGGAGATCGTGCAGTCCAACCCTCTCCTCTGGCATATGTATCGCCAGGGCGCAGTCCGTTATGAAGGTGGCACAGAATGCCGCATGCCCGTAGTCCTCACCGAGTCTTCCAACGTCTCGGCCATTGGAACCTACGCAACCTTTTCGACTACGCCGGAAGATGGACCGGACACGGCCCGTTACCCGACTTGGTACAAGAACCGCGCATCTGTTGTCGTTGACAACACTGAGCTTGCTCAGAACCGTGGCGCTTACCAGATCGTCAACCTGCTCAACGCGAAGATGGCGATCTCCAAGATCAGCCTGATCAACGAGCTTTCCCGACAGTTGTATACGACGAACGCTGCTGCTCCCAATGAGTTGCAGGGCCTTCCTCAGTTCATCTGCCCCGCCAGTGTGAGCGCAACCCCCAACCTCACGGTCGGTGGAATTGCTCAGTCTGGCATTGCTGGTGGATATGTGAATTGGGATAACCAGTCAGCCCAGATGACAGCCTTCGGAACCGATGGCCTCGATACCTGGGAACAGCTTTACATGGATGCTTCTCAGAAAAGCACCCATCCCGACATCATTCTGACGGACCCCCAGGTGTATCGCTTCTTCAAGCGTCTGGTGGCTCCCAATCAGGCTGAGCGGGACAAGGCGCTCTGGGACCAGGGCTTCCAGAACCTTCTCTTTGAGGGCACCCCAGTGGTTCCCGAGGAGCAGTTGGTTGGAACGGGCCTTACCTACATGCTGACCACTACCGGAAAGCGTCAGGTGAACGACTTCAACTTGAAGCCGGAACACTTCACGGTTCCGGGAAAGAACCCGTTTGTTCAGGGTAAGGCGACAGGTGTTGGCTTGCAGCTTGCAATCCTGAGCCACGATGACTTCCGTATGACGGACTTCATGACTCCGCCCAACAGTGATGTCATCATCGCCCACACTTACTTTACTGCCATGCTCACGGCATCAAGCTTGGCTCGTCAGGCTGTGTCTAACTTTACTGGCGCAATCCAGTTTTAAGCTGGGAAAGGAGACACAAAAATGTCTACATTTATTCATGGTGGCTCAGCTCTTCAACTGGACATCGCGGGCCGCGCTCATGCGGCACTAAGCCGGGGAGATGTCGTTCAGATTGATCCCGCTGTCGGTGCTACCGACGATGGCCTTTCGACGAGAGCCGTAGGAGCGCTCAGTACATGCCTGGATCAGGTTGCCCCGTTTGGGGTGGTCCTGGGCTCCAACGGTAAGAGCACCTTTGCCATTGGCGAGGATGTCCTTATTCGGATTATGGGGGTGTGTCAGGTTAATGTTCAGAACACAGCCTCTGGCATTGGTGAGGGCATTCAGTTGCGCGCAAGCAATAACGACGTTGAAGGGACTGGAGGAACAGGCTTTGAGGCCGACGCCTCTGGAGTTCGCATCTGCGGCGTTGCTCATACTGCTGGCACTGGCCTTCAGACTGTTTTCTTTAACGGCCTCACCACCTGGGGCTAATAACTAACGTGTGTAGCGGGGGGCTTCGGCCCCTCGCTTTACACAGCTAGGAGAATTGAAAATGGCTTCTCTAGCCCCACACGTTAGTCGCGTTTCGAAGGACTACGCTCCTCACGGGTATTCGGTAAATACAGATGTCGTCATCAACATTGGCACCCTTAGCGCCACTGGTAGCGATCTCTTTCTTTTTGGCGCTGAAGACACAGATATTTATGTCGAAGCAATCACCATCTGCTCTGAAGGCTCCGTAGCTGCTCACGCGGCAAACAACTGGACCTTTCAGGCTGGCTACAAAGGCGCAGGCGGTGGTGCTGGATCTGATTTCTTTGGCTCCGCGCCAACGACCCAGGCAAACCCGATTACAAACCATGTGCCAATGACGTTGACCCCAGACCAGAACCAGTTGGTTCCTGACGGTCGTGGTGTCTACATCACATGCACAAAGGGTGGTACGGCAGCGAACTTGACTAACCTCAAGGTTCAAATCCGTTACCGTCGCAAGGCTTAGTTAATCCCCCGCCCAGCTTGGAGGGTCGTTCGTGAACCTTTCGGAACTCAGAACGGCTCTCCAAGAGCGGCGCGAGGATTACTCCCAGTCGGACGCTAAGCTTGATCGCAAGCTGAACCAGTCCTACCTGGACATCTGCTCCAGGCGTAAGTGGGGATGGCTGCGTCGAGAATACTCATACGCAACCACTGCGCCGTTTGTCTCGGCCGCTGCCGTGGGGGCTACCCCCGCCGTGGGAATACAGGTCCTCGGAACCCAGAACGGCAACATCGTAATTCAGGTTCAGGACGCCGTTAGCCCTGGCGTCGGGACACCCACCATCCCGGCAAACACGCTTGGGAAGATGGTCAGAATTGACGATGACTTCTACAGAGTTATAAACATCGCAAACCCAAGCTCTCCAGCGCCAACGACGGCCATTGAGTTCACGCTGGATCGTCCGCTTAGATGCACTGTGCAGACGGGAACGCCGCTCGCTACGGCAATCCACTACATCAAGGTTCTCTACAACGAGATAGCCCTTCCGGTCGGCACTGTGACGGTTGTGGAAACTGCGATGTTCGACGGCGGATCTACAAGCTACGGAACCCCGCTTGGCATGGGCGCAGTGGGCCCAATCAACATGATTCACCTTGGTCGAGATGTTGAGGGAAGGCCGTCAAGCTTTTCAGTTATTCATAAAGACCCAATACCGGCTCCCGCCTATGCAGTTAACACTGGCGTTCCACAGGCAGGAAATGGAGAGCTATCGATTGGCAGCTACACTTTTTGGTGGACACAGTTTGACGAAACCACTGGCGCTGAATCGGCTCTTAGCGCAGGAGCAACGGTAGAGATAACAGACGCAACCCACGACACAATACCGGTGAGCATAACCACCACTCCCTCTGCGCTACGCGAGGACCTCGGGATAAAGTGGTACAGAAGCAAGACGAACGACAGCGTTCCATACCTAGTTGGGTTTGGGGCTGGCCCAACAATCCAGCAGATATGCAGGAGGGACACGGAGCTTTCGACAAGAGGCCCAGCTAGCTCCTCTACGATGTTCATGCAGCTTTATCCAGTTCCAGACGGGGAATACACAATCAGTGCCATTACCCAGGTCGAGGCAAAGCGCATGGGCGATGACAACGATAGGCCGCTGTTCGACGCTCAGTATCATGGAATCATTCTCGACGGGGCTGAGGCCCTGATGCTTGAGGCTAGCGATGAGCAGGGGAGGTCCGGTCACGCTCGGCAGCGATACGAGATGGGCATCGCCAGGATGATTCAAAGCGACAGAATGAACCAGCAGAGGCGCGTTGTCTTTGGGGGCGTAAGAAAGGCTCGCGGCAAGCCTACTTGGTGGTACGGGGCCTTCAGGCCGTCAGGGACATGACCAAGGCTCGCGGCTCAGTACAGGCGTTTGATCCGTCTCAGGTTACTGGAATTGATACCAGGGTCTGGCAAGAGAAGGGTACGTCCTCAGACAATCGTGGGGTCTACTTCAGCCTGAAGGGTGAGGTGGTTAGCGCCGAAGGCATTCGTCCCTTGGTTCGCGCCTGGAAGAAGGTGCCGGTTAAGTTTGGGAGCCCGGTTCACTACGCAAAGATGCAGTTCCCAAGAATGATTACCTCTATTGGTACGTTCACGAACGAGGGCAGAACAGACATCTTGATTGAGTGTGATGGGAAAATATCGCTAGTTCAGGGTGAGTCAATCACACACATTCTAACGAACAGGCACATCCCAAAGAACCTCTCTGAGGCCACTAGATTCCTTCAGGTGGCGAATAACCTTTTAATTCTAAACGGCCGAGATCCCAACATGAAGTGGGACGGGGAGAAGGCCACCCCGCTCGGCATAGCTGGGGCTCCAGAGGCCCCAACGATCCTGGGCGAGGAGGACGGGGCTACCGAAATATCGATCTCAGAGCAGAGGGTTGGGCTGCTCTGGTCGGGTCATGCGATGACAAAAACCACCACGAAGGTGACGTATAAGTACAAGGTATCGTGGGTAAGTGAGTTCGGGCAGGAGAGTGAGCTTTCGTCAGCATCAAACGCTGTAAATGACGACAACGTAGGCGAGAAGCACAGGTATATGGTGATGGTTGCTGGGCTTGAGGGTCCAGCCCCGCAGGACGACATCATCGGTAGAAACCTGTATCGAAGCCTGGACTTAATTACATACTATCTAATCCGCTATCTACCTGGGACTGATGGAGACACATATCTAGACGGCATAGACCCAGAGGCCCCGCTTAGCGATAAATCGCCTGACCCACTATCAAATGGCCCACCTCCACTTTGCAGGTTTGCCTTCTATTTTCGCGGAAGAACGTACTACTCGGGGAACACTGAGAACCCCACTGCGCTCTGGTACTCAAAGGACAAGGGCGGGAAAGAGGCGGTTCCGGTAGACAACTTTCTACTCATCGGAACAAACGCCGCCGACAGGATTACGGGCTTCTCCCTTTCGTCAGACTTCGTCCTTGTCTTCAAGGAGAGCAGCACATTCATGCTCACGCAGGATAAAAACGGGGTCCCAATACTTACCCCGATGAGCAGCAATATTGGCGCTGTGTCAGATCGCGCCGCCGTAGGGTTTGAGGGCAAGGTCTACTTTGTCTCAAGGCAAGGCATCAACGCATTCGATGGGACAAAGGTTGTCCCTATATCAAAAGATATCTCAGAGATAGTAAGGAAGATTCCGAGTGACACACTGAAGAACAGCATAGCCTGGGTGGACCCACCCAATCGCCGCGTCTACTTCAGCATTGCCTCTGGACCGAAGTCGTTCAACAACGAGGTCTGGGCCATTCATGTAGACAACGGGGCCCTGTCAAGGGTGGAGGCGGTCGTAACCGCTGCCGCTCGGTACAAAGATATGATGTTGGTTGGCTATAGCTCGCACGTTGAGCATGGGCCTGTCACGCCAGAAAACTGGATAGAGAATAGTGGCGGCACGAATCCTGGGGTTAATGATCTTGGCGTGTGGGGCGCTGGATCGGCCATATATTACTTCAACAACCCAGGAGGGACATTCACTCCATCAATTTCTGGAGATGGGAACACGGTCGTTGCACATTTTCCGCCGCTATCAAAGGTTTCAATGAGAAGGAGCTTTGAGACGAGATGGCTCTACGGAAGCTCGCCTCAGTCAGACAAGACTTTCTACAGGGTAGATGTCTTCTATGTCCAGACCGGAGGGTATCAGGTCGGCAGTAAGGCTCTTAATACAGAGGATTTTGACAACAGGATCTATGTAAAGTGGTTTACGGACTGGGACAGGAATATCATTGGGGAGGACTACCTAACCCCGGCAGACCAAGACGCGCTGCTGTGGAACGATGCAAAGCTCAACTCTATTGGGGGGCAGACCGGGCCGCTTCTGTGGAAAGACTTTCACGACACAGCCAGCATCCCGAAGAAGCTCTGGGACGAGAAAAGAGTTCGATGCAAAAAGATAAACATAAGGGTTACTGATCCGCTCGACCCGCTTGATCATCTAAGCGGTATTGCGAGGCCAAAGAGTCAGTTGGTTAACACTGGGTCTGATCAGTCTGGCGAAAACATAACGGCAAAGTCTCTTAAGCTATCGTTTGATGGTGGTGGTGACGCTGGCTGGAGAATCGTTGGCTTCCTCCTCCACATGAAGGACCATGGTATACGGGGAGAGGGTACGGACCATGAGTAGGCTGACGAAAAGGATCGCCGCAGCGGTACACGAGCTTGATCTGGGAATACCGGACCTCAGGCTTCAAATGGACTTTGCCGGAACCGTGAACAAGGCGCTTCGCGAGGTCGGCGGCGCTCCGATTGGCGACTTTGAGGACCGTGGATCTCTGCTCAGGGCGGCTATATCGCTTGAGGGCGCTGCGCCATCTGAGCTTGAGGAATATGTCGCCACTCTGGAACAGCAATGACCTACTACGTCCAGAAGAACGTATTCACCGCTGGCGCTGTCGCTGACGCCGACAACCTGATGGAGGAGTTCTATCGAGTAGCCAGCGCCATGTCCTCAATAGATCAAAACAATATTGCCCCATACTCCATCAACTATTCTGTTGCAATTCCGCCCAATCCAGCGGATGCGTTTGACATGCAGCGGGGGCCATTCGTCTGCTACGACGAGGACTCTCCACAGCAGAACCTCCTATACTCTACGGCCGGGTCGATGTCTGGCTCAGACCTAACCAACATAAAGTTCAATGACGTGGATAGCTCTGGGTTTGATCTTAGGTTTACGTCAAGGGTGTCCGCGAAATACCACTTCTTTCTCCAGGCGACAGCGACAAGGGCGGTAGCCCACAGTGGGCCGCTAAAGATAGACGCAATTATAAGACTAAATGGCTCTGCGGCCGGTGGCACGAACGCAAGCTTTAGCACCGAATGCAAGGCTGGAGGAACAACCAACAGGCTTCCAATTTCAGTCAGGGCCACACAGTTCCTGGAGCCCGGAACATGGCATGTGACACCATCCTTTAGGCCGCGCGTCGATGACACAAATATGCCGAGCATCACAAACATATCAATCGGCGTTATTGGATTTATCCGATGATAGACTTTCCTTATCTTATAGAGCCGGGAACGAGGACCTCTCGTAGCTCTGTCGTCGGCAACCTTGCGGCTATAGCGGCAACCGCAAAAGACATAGACGCCGACCGAATAGAAGACTCCTCTATCGAGCTAAGGCACATAGGCGAGCTTGGTATTTATTCTGAATCATGGAAGATAGTGGCAAACCATACCCAGCTTGTAGCTTTGACCACTGCCGCGATTAACTCAAACCCACTGATAGTTCCGCTTACTGCTGCCCCGGTTAAAACCGCAACATACATTGGTGGCCCAGTAATCGTTTACGCGCGAATCCAGGTCAGCGCTACTCACTCTGCGAACAACGCAATCTTAAGACCCGCTATCTACGTAGACGGCCTAAGGGAGTCGTGGGTAGACCTGGAAATCGGTGCGCTAGAGCATAAATCAATAAAGCTTTTCTATATGTTTGAGGCTACTGAAACGGATCACCTCATCGAGGTAAGGGCCGACACCGCGACCACCACTGCGGCAGACGTTGAGGTTCAGCAAGCGCATCTAGAAGTCATATCGGTGAGGGTGTAATGACAGCCTGGAACCCACCTCTAATCACGCACAACGATCCATTCTCTGCTTCAGTTATTGATGGTGCGTTTGATGATCTCGCCTCGTGGTCTGGAGGGATTGGCGACCACCAAAGCGGTCACTCCAATATACGGAATAACAGATCCATCCCTGCAACAAAGTTCAGCTCAGGCACGACCTCGAAGGTGTGGAGAAACAACTACACCGGATACAACACATATCTCCTTTGGAGTAAGGGAGCTACGTCTGGGCCGACATCGTCCGCGTTTACCGATCCAGTAACACAGGGAAAGGTGTACGACATTCCTGGCTCATCGATCAACTTCTACCTGAGGAGGGCGGTTCCAGCCAATCGCTTAATCATGGAGTCATCGATCCACTTCTGGCAGGCCAGGGAGGGTAATTATTTTCAGCAAACAACAAACGGACACTCTGAGGCCATTTTTGAAGTTATCCTCACAGGCTATCTGGATGGTGTCGCCTTAAGTTCTCTATCTAGCCGAAATACAAGATGTCGCTATGCGATAAACCCAACTGCGTCTACAAATAAGAACTCGTTCTCAAGAAGGGGCTTTGACGGTAGCTTTTGGGGTGTAGCGGCTAGTACAGTAGAGGCTGGCCTACACACGTTTAAGGTGACTATGACGTTTAATACCTATCGAACCCTCGTTGGCACGGTCAACGACAAGTGGATGCTTAACCACATTAAGGGTGGACCGCCTAATACCTCTGTAACAGCAATCTATATTTAACCAGGAACCATCATGGCGTTTGAGGATCAGAACCTGTTTGGCGACCCGATTACGGAAGAATACTTCCGCCGCAAGGCATCTTCGCAGATAGCCCCAGCACAGATTAAATACGCCCAGGCGCTAAGCCAGCTTGATAGCTCGCCCATGGCCTCTGGCAACATTATCTATGGCGAGGAAATCGCTGGCAGAAACAGGGCTCGGCAGAACATTGCAACCGGCCTTGCCTCATCCATTGCATCGGCTCAGTCTGGTGCTGAGTCTGCAAACATAGCGGCAGCAGCAGACCAACGCACGAGGGCCAGGGCTGAAGACATTGGCTTTGAAGACGCCCTAGAGAGAATGCGGTGGGGCGCTGGCACAAAGCTACTTCAGATGGTGCCTGACATTGCTGTTGTAATGGGCTCTCTTGATGAAAAGGCGCGGGAAGCAACCGGCAAGGGCATCGACCAGCTTGTTGACGAAGAGCAGAAGAAGCTGGCTGAGTTGTCGATTAAGCGAAACCAGGACCCAACGCGCGCGCTGGTTGGTGGTGGTGGTTCAACCGTCTACACTGACCCTACAGGGGCTCGAATTGGCGGCTTTGGCCCCGCAATTCATCAAGAGATGAAAGAGCGAATGGCTCGCAAGGAGGCTGGCACTCCATGGTATGAGGGGGTGCCAGCGGCCGGTGGGCTGGTCGGTGGGCTGGCTAACCTTTCGGCGGAGGAAGCGCGAGCCATGGCAGCGAACCCGGAGCTGTTGCAAAGGTGGATCGACATAAAGAATGATCCGGCTAGAGGAATCCATTACCCATGGCTTGCCAGAGAGGAGCTAGAGGGCGGTCTGAGTCGTGAGGACCTCGGGAGGATGAGGCGACTGGACCCGATCTTTAATCCCGAAAGAGCGCTTGATAGGGTTCCTGGGCGAGAAGCGGAACAACCCGCCTCGCCTGTTGAAACCAGCCTTAGGCAGGCGAAAAGCCCGGAAGAAGCTCAGGCCGCGCTACAGGGCCAGGGCCTTGGGATGAAGCTAAACCAGGACGGCACTGGAAGCATCTCGCCATCTCAAATCCCATCCGACGAGCAGATAATCGCGGAGGGCAGGCGACAGGGCCTGGATGATGAACAGATCAAGCTGGCGCTGAATGATGCTAGAAGGGCCAGGGGCGGCGGACTTTCCCCGCTATCCGGGCTGTCCGGTGCAGGCGTTGGTGGTGGGCTCTATCGCACAGGGAGTAGATAATGGCTGTTCAGGAAACAGTAGGACTGCGAGAGCTTCAGCAGTATATGGATCAGGGGTGGGCCCCAAGGGCCGATCCATCGGTATATGGCGAGGGAGCAACCCCAGATTCGGAGATGCAGTTTGCGATCAGTAGCAAAGACGATCTCATGGACTGGCTCAATAAAGAAGCCTATCAAGGCCGTCTTAACTTTACGCAGCAGGACATCTACGACTTCTTCATTAAGCCCGAGGAGCAGCAAGCCGTTGAAAGGGCTGATGAGAGATTCAGGGAGCTTTCCAGTCAGGCAGCGGGGGCGGCGGGTCAGAGAACCGGCCAAATGGCTAGTAGGCTTGGCCTCGCCGGAACCAGCCTTGGTCAGCAAATGGGCAAGACCACAACCAAGGGTCTGGGGAGTCTGTCTAAAAGCGCTGGGCTAGAGGCAGCTAGGCAGGCTGCAATCAGCGGGTTTGATCGACCCGGTCGAATGGGACGCATTGAGGGCCTGAAGCATGCTTACCAAACTGGAGGAACCACAAGGGCGGGCTTGGCTAGAACGGGTGGTGCAACCGCAGGAACTCTGATTGGAAGCGGTATTTCCCTTGCTCTGGCAGCAGCAAGCACTGGTCCTCAGGCCATTATCACAGCACCGCTTGCTGCGATTATCGGCGGTATAACCGCAGCCGCATCTACTGCGGTTGGTGGTGCCGCTGGGCTGGCAGCAGAGGCCGACATGCTTGGCACCATGCGTGAGGGTCTTGGGAGGTTTGCGGGAAGGAGCGCTACGCCAGGATCGTTCAGAGCAGCCCCAGGAACGCCCACTTACGAGGGTGCCACCTTTCGCACTGGCGGCTCCAACCAGCGGGCGCTGATGGGGGCATATGGTCCCGCTGAAGGCGAGTCAGACTCTAGCTTCCTTTTTGGGTCAGCATAAATGGCATCAATACCAACAGGATCTATATTCGGACCGACCCTGGCAGGGGCGATGTCGGGCGGATCTGATCCGTTCAAGAACACCCTTCAGGCCGTTGGCGATGTCCCAAGGGCACTCCTTATTGCACAGTCTCTATCGACAAGGGGGCAGAAGGAATACGACAGGCGTCAGGACGTTAAGCTTAAGCGCGCCGAGGTGGCGGCAGTTATTGCGAAGAAGCTTGGTTACGGCGGAAGTGAGCTTGATGCAATCTTTAAGGAGTTTGCCACGTCTGACACACCAGCCAGGGGAACCGGTGGTGGCGGCGGTGCTGCTAGACCCGCCGACACGACGTCTGGGGCTGCTAATGTTGGCGAACTAAGAAGGCTTGCCAATGAACTGAATCAAAGGGCTCAGATAGAGTATAGGCCGGGTGGAGTAGCTGGCACTTGGCCGCAAAGCCGAGAAGAAATCACCGAAGGCGAGAGCCCTAGCCACTACAAATCTATATCTAGGGCCACCAAAAGCGATCTTGATCTGCCCTCTCGATACAGTGCCGCAGAAGATCAGCGCGCAAAGATGGGTGATCTAGAGGCTGCGCTTAACTCTCTAACCGGCGAAGGCGGATCTATTGAGCGGGCAGAGGCCAGGATTAAGGCGCTTCAGGAGAAGGCAGAGTTAAGGAAGGGCAGGCTTGGCACGGACGACTCTGTTGAGCTTAAGGCCCTTTTGTCCGAGAGGCAGGGCCTCAGGTCCCAGGTTGGCGTGGCAACCAGTCAGCTTGAGGAGGCGATGAGATTTAAGCCAGACATGGGGCTGGAGAACCCGGCCACACGGATTGGCCTACCGGCTGACTACATACTTGATCCATCTATGGTGAGCTACATAGGCAGTCTGCTTAAGACTGATCACCCAACGGCCAGGGAGGCTCTTAACGTAATTGGAGTAGATCCAAGCGTAACCGCAGAGGACCTCAAGGGCCTTGGCTCAGAGGTAAGAACCTACAGTAGAAAACTAGCTAAAATATATCGAAAGGATCTGACCGCTAAGCGCGAGCAGCAGGCCGAGCTTGGGCTCGCGGGAAGGATAATGACCATAAAGGCTAGGTTAGCTGGCGTTAGGTATCCTGGCGACAACGCCGATGCGCTCGCCAAGGAGCTTGCAAAGCTTAGTGATGCTGAAGTCACTCAAGCTCTGGCCGATATAGAAACCGATCCCAAGTTTAGTCACGAGCTAGCCCTCGCAAAGACTAGAGCGAATCAGGTCACAAAGGTCATCAATGAGTACACGGGTCTGCACCAGAAGGGCACAGGAACGCCCACAGGCACCGGCACCGGACAGCCTTCTCCAGCCACAACCAAACAACTCCAGGCGGAGCTTGAGGATCTTAGGGGTGAGGTTGAGAAGTATGAGAAATTGCAGGAAGGCCCAGACGGTAGACAGCTTTTCCCAGACGAGTGGGAGGCACTGATTCTCGCCCGAAGGAGGGTTGAGAACAAGCTTCAGGAGTATTACGCAGCGTCTAACCAGAGAGATGTTCGATTCCCCACTGCGATGAATGCCGCTCAGCACGCATGGGACAAAAAAATGAACATGGAGAAGGCCACTCAGTTCATGAAGCAGCAGGGCTTCGGGGCGCAGGCCTCGGCTAGCCTTAATGCGTTCGGCAGGCATGGTGCCTGGAACAAACGCGCAGCAGAGGAGCCAGCAGAGGCTGTAGTGGACTTCACTACATTTGAACAGTGGTGGGGCGAGCAAGACAGGGATAAGCAGGCAGCGTTCGACAGAATACTTCGATCAACTGCGAGCAGCGCCAAGCGAACTGGGCTTAGCAAGGACGCGTATCTGGAAGATGCTAAAAAGAACATTGAGTTTACCGATGATGCGTGGAACGCAGCCGGTGTTAAAGAATATGTGGCTGGCTTTTATGACGTCGCCGGGGAGGGTGGTGCCGAGCGAGATCCAATGATCGTTCCATCCGATGCAGAGCTTGGCGGCGGAGCCTATCAGGGGACTAGCCAATCAGCGGAGGATGTGTTTGGAGATAAGTATAGGCCTAGCAGAAATGTCACAGGTACTGACGTAACGCCTGAACGAGTCAGGAAGAGATACAACGATATGCTTAGCACATACTTAAAGCATTACAGGGACGATGAAACCGGTCCTGCGATTGAGGATGAGATATCCGAATATGTGGCAGATCACCCCTACGAAGACCTAGCGGAGGCCTGGAAGGATGCGAAGCACCTTCACCGGCCTCAATGACATCCCAAGATGGCTACAAATGAGCAGGCAGAGCCGCTGTTCGACTTCTCGGGCTTTTCGCCCAAGTCAGAGCCGATAGCGCCAGATCCGTTTCCCGGAGGCGATCTGGTTCAAGATGTTCGTTCTAAAGCCCTAGAGGATATCAATGCTGGTGCGCCGAAGCAGCACGAAGGCCTCTTTGACTTTAGCGGATTTACCCCACGCGCCCTCGATACAGAGGACGAGCCGCCGATGGTTCATGTGGAACCGGGCGCTCTATCAAGGCTGTCTGAGGAGGAAGCCTCCAGGCGCATGCCAAGGCAAATGTCTCTTGAGCCGTCGATGCAGGAGATTGAATCCATCCATCCGGCGCTCAACAGCCCTGAGTATTACGAGAAGCGCAGGGAAGTCGCCAAGCGCTACAACCGGGCCGACAGCAACGAAGAGCGAATCGATATCCTTCAGGGGTTTACCAATGAATGGATGCCAGCAGCCCTAAAGAGGGCGACTGGAAAAACTGACTGGGGTCTTGCTGGCGCTGGCAAGTTTGCCCTAAACAGCATCGCCACAGGGGCTCAGTGGCTAGACAACGTATCTGGTCGCTGGGTGCGAGCCCTGATAAATACAACCGCAGAGGATCGAAGGAAGGAGATTGCTCAGGGATTTGTAGATGTGCATAGCCCCTCCGACTGGTGGGACAGGTTCTCAGACCAGTACAAGAAGGCTGACGGCGGCATTCACGGAATTGATTCGGACGGGGAGCGGACTTACAAAAACGCGCACCTGATCCTTAGAAGCATGTCCTGGCTCCCGGTAAACAAGCTCGGAGACGAGATAAGTGAGAGGTGGATCGGCGGCAAGGACTTTGGCGGAACGGGCAAGGAGCGCCTTGCTGCGATTGACGCTGAGGCCAGCAACCTCTTTCAGTTTGGAGCAGACTCGCTATCCGATCTCGGCTTTGGGCTCGGTGGGATAATGGCGGAAATAACGCCAAACTGGGCTAAGCACGAGTGGGAGGAGGGGGTCGGCTGGAAAGAGTATATGAATGCTCGTGAGGAAGCTGCTGCTGAAGGCAGCGTGGGTGGTCACGAGTTCATAGGCCTAATCGGTCAGGTCATGTTTGACCCGCTTATATTTTTGAAGGCCCCAAAGATTGCCTCTTTGGCTGGGGTTAGAAACACAAAGTATGGCGCAGGTCTTATTGATGAGCTTCTTGAGAAGGAGGTGAGGGCCAATCTTCAGAAGCAGGTGAGGGCTGGGAACCTAACCCCAGAGGAGGCCGCTGATGCTTACCCAAGGCATTTGGATGGAGCAAGGAGCAGTTACGGCAAGGAGCAGATTGACGCAGCGAATGTGGCATTCCAGCACGAAATGCCCAACTTCTACGGCGTTGAGGCTCCGCGCATACTGAGCCAGCTTAAAAACCCAATGATGGGTCACGTCGTAGACGACATTCTTGAGGCTGCTGGCTCGAAGCTTCCATCCAGGAGGCCGGGAAGGATCGACACGTCCCCAGGGAAAGAGGGCCTAGACATAGAGGATGCCCTGACTAAGGACGAGATAACAGAGCAGGCGGCGATGGAAACCTATCGCGCAGAAGAAGCCTGGGCGGAAATCGTAAACGAGTCCATTCGCCGCAAGCAGGTTCCTAAAGAGATCAACGTCCAGTACAAGGGCGTAGACGTTAAGACGATGGACAACGTCTGGGCTGGCTCTGTTAAGTGGGAGACTCCGGTTCGGTTCGGCAAGGAAACTGCGGAGCAGGCGTTCAAGCGAAACAGGATGCTTCACAGCATGGATAACGTCAGGACAAAGATGGTCCTGGGGTTGATGAAAAGGTATCCATACCTTGAGTCGATGCGGAGGACCGCTGAATCAATCATCATGCTTGAGAAGGCTCAGCCAATGGCGTCCAAGCGCGCTGTTGGGGATGTGAACCGCTCCGTCTTGGTTGACCTTGAGCGAGGCATACGCGAGGGGAGGATAGAGAGAACGCCAGAGATTGATGCAACTATGGCGAAGCTGTCGGAGATGGGGGATCAGCCATCTCAGCTTAAGTGGGCGACATACGCCCCGAAGGGTGTTGCTAGGCACGGGGTTCTGCATCAAGCGGCCTTTAGAAACGCTGAAATGATGGAGGTTTATCGCCATAGAAAGGCGACTCTGAGCGCCCAGGATGCTTCTAACTTTTACGACAAGGTTAAGCGGCTTGGCGCGGACGATGAAACCCTCAGGCTCGCAGTCCTTTTCAAGGAGCTTGGACGCCACGATCCAGCAACCGCTGGCGTAATCGAGAAGATGTCATCTCTTGACAGAATAGATCAGCTTTATCAAAAGGCAGTGGACGGAGATTTCGCAGAGCTTCCCCCTCAGTTCCGCTCCGAGATGGAGGCAATCGCTGCCGAGCATGGATTCCTGGACAACTGGATGGAGGCCGCTAGATCCGCAGAGGAGAGTTATCTGTCAAAGAGGTCCACCAGGAAGGAGGCGTGGCAGACCATCCGTCGCGGGATGTTTGATCTTCGCAAGTCCATGAAGAACACGCTTGCCGACATCTTCGCCAGAGAGTCAGAGGTGCGCGTCCTTAACGACATGGTTCCCGTAAGGACTCAGATCCGTGAGTTGATGGGTTGGCGTCAGGAGTTTGCAGACCTGATTAAGAACAGGGTGTGGACTAGCGCAGACACCTTTGAGGAAGCCATATCAAGGATCAATGACTTTAGGATTGAGCAGACAAAGTCCATTGACGAGATGATCTCTGGAGGAGAGGGCGCTGACATCAACAGGGTCTTTGAGGGATACCGTCGTGACCGGATTCTGCCAGAAGGGACCAAGGAGGACTGGTCGAAGCTTCGTGATGATATCTGGGATCAGGTAAGCAGGGTCATTGGAGATGTAAGAGATCCAAAAACCGGAAAGCAGATTGGACTAAGCGAAGTCTGGATGGACTTCAACGACATGCGGGCAAGGACCTGGGCCGAGTGGCACAGGCTTCCCGAAGACATGGCGAACGCTTGGTACGCGCATACCTACCGCAACGAGTTCCCGTTACAGGCTGGTGTGAACCCGGAAATGGTGAAGGAGTTCGGCAGGAACGTGCTGTTCTCCCACAGGGAGACGGGGAAGGTCGTTGATTTCTACGAGGCGGCTCGGACCCTGCGACTTGACGAGGCAAACAAGCTGGGAGATGAGCTTGGCAAAATTGAGTCTCAGATGGATGAGATCACAAAGGCAAGGGATGTCATTGATGCCGACCTAGCTGCCATCAAGAAAAGGTTTGGAGTTGCCGTAAGGACTGAGGGTGGTGGCCCAGACCCGCTAAAGAGGCTGGGTAAGAGATGGGACATGCTTCTTGAGGAATCAAAGAGGCACACGTCAAACCTTGGGTCGCTCACGACGTCGCATCGTCACATCGCCAATCAGATAATCGAGCTTGCTCAGAAGCAGTACAAGCTAGTCAATCGTGCTGGTGATGAGATCAAGGCTGGAGAGATTCTTCGCGAAGCTCCAGTTCGCGGATCACGGCGAAAGCCGAAGTACGGCATAGCTGCCGACCCAAATACCGAGTGGGGGCTATATGGCAATTCGTGGGAGCCAAAGATTCCGGGTTCGCACGGAATCCCGAAGCTGTCGATAGGTCACATAATAAAGCGGATAGAAATGGCTCCGAAGGAGGAATGGCCCGCAGCCCAGCTCGATATATTTGACGACTCTGGACGCCTTAAGGATTGGGAGGCGAACACATACGCGATTGTCGATGAAGAGGGGCGTGTGATTGGCGCTCAGCTTGGCGGCGAGTCGATGGGCTTTGATCTGAGCGAGATACCGAAGCCCCTTCATGGCGCGATGGATGAGCTAAGGGACGCTGGCTACGCAATGAACATTGATGGGAGCGTAGTCCCTGGATACGACGCATCGCCAATGGCGTTTAGTAGCGCAGATGACCTGTCTCTGTGGGTTCATGGAGAGGGAAAGCTAATCCCCTTCCCCAAGGGAGATAAGCCAATAACAGGCCTCATGGCATCTCCTCCAGAGGGGCCGAGGGGCCTAATCCGCTGGGACGATGAGCCTGTAAAGCACACGGAAACCGGCATTACTGGCCTTGATTGGGCCTCTTTTGGAAAGAAGATAGACGAGCTTGAGGGCGCTCAATCGGTAGCAAAATGGCTAGCCAAGAACACAGATGACGAGGCATCCAAGCACATTCTTAGGCTGATCATACC
>Ga0208449_1000897_pt1 | contig 17451 bp, 31 predicted proteins | sample MalvireepMed_s17_FD_184247 | JGI IMG/M metagenome (GOLD analysis project Ga0208449, IMG submission 184247) | Marine viral communities from the Global Malaspina Expedition - Malaspina viral metaG DeepMed_s17 (SPAdes) (version 2) | ecosystem: Environmental > Aquatic > Marine > Oceanic | place...
TGACCGTGGTGGCAACAGATGTAACATCTGGCTCTGAAGACGGACAGTTTGAGTTTGACGTACTACAGGGCGGTAGCCTTATAAAGGCATTCACTATTGCTTCCTCTACGGCAGGAGCGCAATCGATAGACTTCAACCAAGACTCTGTAACATTCGGTACAGGCACGGCAGCTACAGATATCACGCTTACGTTTGATGCAGAAAGTGCTGACGGGGTCATCACCTGGATGGAAGACGAGGACTACTTCAAGTTCTCTGACGAGATATTGATGAACGGGACCGAAAAGATATTGTTCGGAGATACTGCAACTTTTATTCATCAATCATCCGATGGCGTAATGACCGTTGATGGAGAAGCAACGATAGATCTTAATGCCTCTACAGCAGTTTTAGTTAGTAATGATTTGAAATTAAATAGCGACTCTGCTGTTTTAGGATTCGGAGCAGATAACGACACAACCCTAACTCATACAGACGGAACAGGGTTGACGCTAAACTCAACGAACAAATTGACGTTTGGAGATACAGGCACATTCATTCATCAGTCTTCTGATGGTGTTCTAACGATAACATCAGATACAACTGTAGACATCAATGGAGCGGTGGCTTTCGATGGAGCTATTACAGGGGCAACGAACATCACCTTATCAGGTGAATTAGATGCAGCAACCCTGGATATATCGGGCAATGCAGACATTGATGGGACACTAGAAGCAGATGCTATTACGGTAGACGGCACGGCACTCGCAACCTACATCAGGGATACTGTCGGGACAAATATGCTTAGTAGCAATACTGAGAGCGGCATTACCGTTACCTATGATACGAGCAATGACAACATAGACTTTGCCATTGATGCAGCGCAGACAACCATTACATCTCTGTTTGCCACCGATATCAAGATTGGTGAGGACGACCAGACCAAGATAGATTTTGAAGACGCTAATACGATTAACTTCTATGCCAATAACGCAAAAGAAGTCGTGCTTGCCGAGAACTCAATAAGCCCTGGCACAAGCGACGGTACTGCTTTAGGCACAACGTCCTTGATGTGGTCTGATTTATTCTTGGCAAGTGGATCTGTCATTAACTTTAACAATGGCGATATGACATTGACTCACTCGTCCAACACCTTGACGGCTGCGGGTGGCACGGTAGCAACAGCAGCCTTGACAACCAGCACCATTGTTGCGTCAGGGATTGTCAAGACAGATGACACAACCAATGCTACCTCTACGACGGATGGTTCGCTCCAGACTGATGGTGGATTGAGCGTCGTCCTGGATGCAGTGTTCGGGGATGATGTGAAATTGTTGTCGGATAGCTCGGTGCTAGCCTTTGGAGCAGACGGTGATGCTACCCTAACCCATACGAATGATACGGGAATTACCCTGAATAGCACGAACAAGCTGATGTTCAATGATGCAAGTCAGTTCGTACAGGGAAGCAGTGCCACGGTTCTTTCTATAGGAGCCACCGATGAGATAGACCTGACCGCTACGGCAGTGGACCTGAATGGAACACTGGATGTATCGGGTAATGCCCAGCTCAGCGGAACGGTCACAGTAGGGGCTGATGGTAGCGGAACCGATGTTATCTTCTACTCTGGCACATCTGGTGACAACCTCACATGGGATGCATCTGAGGAGGTGCTACAGATCACGGGAACCAATGGGGCTACTGCCCTAGATGTACTCGATGGCGATGTTCGGGTTGTAGATACGCTGTACCTGTATGACCGGGGAGGCGAAACCATATCCAGTGACGGCACTGATCTGACCATCGCTAGTGGAGATGACATATTCCTCACAGCTACTGGATCAGTCAAAGTAGCCGATAAAATGGCGGTTGGAGTTGAAGATGCCAAGAAAACATTTAATATCATTCCACTTAATACTCAAGACGTAAGCACGAGTGCAACAACAATCAGTGGAGGAACTGATTTCGGAGTTCTCACTTTCGTCACTGGTGAAGAGGGAGTGACTAGGTTTGCTGACCTTGTTATATTCGGCTACGACAGCGTGACTGTCATCAGTAGCCATAGTGTGAGGGGAAGCCCCACAGCCAGGACATATTCAGTTAGTGGGCAAGAGTTAAAGCTAGCTATGGATAGCGGAACCTATGATATATCGGTTCTTCAGATAATGTCCCCGAACCCAACGTGATCATAATTAAGAGGAGGATGGTATGGCTACAGGAGATATTACAATTTCAGTGGCAGTTGCAGGTGGTGCAACGAAATCGGCAACGATACCGAGTGCGACAAGGGTACTTGCTAAGGCTCGTGCCGTCGCCACAGGGGTAAGGGAAGCAGGCGCAGATCTTTCTGCTGATGCTGATTACCAGGTATGGGCAGTGAATAAGTTTGCAGCTCGGATCGTATCAGATGCAAACGCACAGGCAGAAAAAAATGCTGCCGATGGTCTGACTGCACAATCATTTACGGCAGCGTCCTGAAGATGAGGTCAATGATTAGGTGGCTTGCATACATGGTTATACTTACTGCAAGAAGAAAGAAAGAACAAGAAGAGGAAGAGGATTACGGGACTCCTGTAGCCCCGATATAAGGAGGACATATGCTATCCAGGATGAGGCCACAGATAATGGTAGCGATTCTTTGCGGGACCATATTCGGAGTAGTGGGTATGTGGATAGGTATGAAGATGGAGGCCACCGAGGTGGTGACGGCTGTTATCGGTTCGGTATTCGGGTTCCTTGGAGGAGTTTCTCTCAAGGTACTCGAACAGGAGTAAGGCTATGAAAAGAATAGGTAGGTTTATTTGGAGAATCCTTTCCTTCCCCTTCCGCATGGTATACAGAGGTGTCCGGAAACTCATACGTGGAATCATCGCCACTCCAATGGCTATCATCCGTAGCCCTGTTAAGACCTACAGGGGAATTGTACGGGCGAGGAACTGGCTACTTGCTAAAGTAGAATACTTGCAGGGCGAGTCAGCTAAGTGGAAGACAACCTTCTCAATTATCAAGAGTCCTTACAGCCTCTTGCGTAGCTTTGGACTAAGCCCTCAGATGGCGGCTAGCTTTCTCCTAGCAGGAAGTGCGGTTGGTGGTGGTGTCGTAGTGAACGAGACGATCCTAGCTGAACGTAGCTTTTCAAATCGTGATCCGGGCGTGTATGCAGCTTCCGTTATAGGGCAAAATGCCCCCCTAGATATCCCTACTGAATACGTTGAAGGCTCAAACACGTTAAGAATAGACCTTGGATCGACTCCCGTACGGGAAATTGTTATAGAGAACGTATCGGTTGGTACGGTATTCACTGGTTCTGCGCTCCCACAAGGCGAGCAGAACGTCGTTCAAGTTAGTGGGAATACGATTGGTGGGGGTACAAATACGAGGCTTGAGATAGGCCACCTCATCTTTGAGAAGAGCCGATGTAAAAAGCTGGAGCTGACCGACATACAGGCCCATACCATTATCGTCAAAGGCAATGCTAGCGATGGGCAATCCATAGCACCTTCACCAGGCACGAGTCGTATGAGGGCTATTGGTGGAGGGCATCAGCAGGCTGATGCGATGGTGACCAGCGGAGGAACCTATGACCGTATCTGGATACAGGCTCCAACGTCTGGGGTCAATGGCAAGGTCGGCACACTACGCCTAACTAATTTGTACACGAAGGGTGGTCTGTGTGTGCTGTCTAAGATGAACGTCGGCACGATGGAGATTCTTTTGAATGAGGTCGGCGAAGGAAACGGTTTCGCAACGAAGGAGTTCACTGTTGCTACGACTGTTACAGGGGCGAACATCACTATTGAAGACAACGTAGAGGTAACCATAGCGGAACCGGCTACAACGTAAAGGATAGATAGATATGGCAACGAAACCAGATCCACGATTAAAAAGGGCAGGAGTGTCAGGGTTTAATAAACCCAAGCGTACCCCTAGCCATGCCACGAAGAGCCACGTTGTGGTGGCTAAGAGTGGTGACCAGGTTAAGACCATCAGGTTTGGTCAACAAGGGAAGACTGGAGATAAGTCCATGACTCCCAGGGCAAAGTCCTTTAAGGCTCGTCACGCTAAGAATATTGCCAAGGGCAAGATGAGTGCAGCGTACTGGGCTAACAAGGTTAAGTGGTGAAGAAGAATCCAAAGAGGTGTAGTCATCGACACAACGATGGGTCAAGGTGCAGACAGGTTCGGCAAAAGCCTAGCCTGTACTGCTTAAATCATCAGAGGAAATAGGAGGAGGAATTATGAACTGGATACTGAAACTACTACCGGAGGATAAGCGAACTCTTCTTGAGCTGGCGATACGAATTACCGCATCGCTGGACACAGCCAGGGAACGCAAGGCTGTTGCTGAGTACGGCACAGAAATGCTCAAGGACGGCAAGGTAACCGTCGGTGAGTGGGCTAAGTTCGGATCTAAGCTAGGAATCCTGACAGGGAAGCACTAGTGTGTTTCGTAAGGGCTTCTGGTTAGTCTTCCTGTCGTTCTCTATGGTCCACATGATTGAGGACCTCTTATGGGCTATCATAGCCCGGTTCACAGACACGCCTATCTACTTAATCTTCCTTGGTATCCTGGCGTGGGCAATGCTAACGACAGTCTTTGTTTATTCTGATCCAATTAAGAAACACTGGAAGGGGTAGCTATGGCAGATGTACCGAACTATTCAAACCTGGAAATCAGACGAGTCAGGCCGTGGGTAGCAAAGCCGAGGGGCAAGATCAGGGTCTATGATGGAGACACATTCTATTCAGACACGCTTGATCTTGGCTGGGGTGTGAGCCTGAACAAACCAAAGTTCCGCATCATGGGTATTGATACTCCTGAGAAGGGCTGGAGAGCCAAGACTGATAGAGAACGTGAACTTGCCCTGGAAGCCAAGGCTTTCATTGTGAATATGTTTGAGAAGGCTGATGAGATCTTGGTCTACAGCGAGGACGGAAGAGGAAAGTATGGACGCTGGCTCGTACACGTTGTGTGCGATGGGGTAAATGCAGGAGATGCTTTAATTGAGGCTGGCCTTGCCAGGCGTTATGACGGTGGGACCAAGGACACGACACCGTGGTAGATACTTGTGTTCATCACTGGATGTTTGACCCGCCAAAAGGCAACACCAGCATCGGTGTTTGTAAACTTTGTGGGGCTACGGTTAAGAACCTAAACTACTTTGATTCATACAACAGGCCCCATAACCTTGTGAAGAGGGGTAAGGCAAGGGATAAAAGAAAAGTCCCCTAGTCAGAAACGAACATCTTCGGCCTGGGTACTTATGAAACACTTTCGCCAGAGTATCTGACTAGAGGACTCTCCCCCAGCTTGAAGGACTCAACAATGATTGATGAGTCTTTTATTATCCTATCAAAAACAAAATACTTCTACAAGTATTACTTACTACCTACCCCCTTTAGGGGGGTAGTAAGTAATACTCTTAAGAATCTTTTATTCTGCGTGGTCTGTGTGAAGGTTGTCATAGCATGGTCTGCACACAACCTGGAAGCACCCTGCACAGTTCATAAGAAGCCTTACCGAGGCTCCGCAATAGTCACACGTCATCCCTCTATCCATTACCCCGTCTCCTTTACTTCTATAATTGTGTTGTCCTTAGTTATCATCGTGTCACATGGAAGAGGGCAATACCATTGCGGCTCTTCAGCGGTTTATCCTGTGGCCCCTTCACATAAGGCATAATCCACAAAGGGCTATTCTTCTGCTTACTGGGATAATACTGGCTACGCCAATGCCCTTTCACAAGCCACCTACTTGACCACTCTCTGGTGCCACCTTTCGATTGCCCATTCGTATGTTGCGCTCGGCGCAATGATATGACATTGATCATCGGGTCTTCTATTCCAGTCTCCCTCTGCAACCTGCGTCGGCTCGATCTGGGGAGGCGGTGTGGCTCAACAGTACTAAACGGTTGATTCATAAAGGCGAAGAGGCTAATAACGAACACCGGAAACTCGGCAGAGAATTCGGGACACGTGCTATCACCTGTGTCTGGGTCATGAAAGTTTTTGTGAAAAGGCCATGATTGCGTGGTGCATAATCCCCAGCCTTTGTTGGCTGTTTTGTGGTAATAATCAAGCGTGACAACGGGAGGTTCGTCACTTATCTTATCGCTAAGGTTTCGGAAGTCTATGTCGTAACCGCTCTCTCTCAATGCCTTAACAACGTCGTCCATATCACATCCGCTTTCGCAACGTATAACCAGCCCGCCTCTTATCCTTTCTATAACCGAAAGAGAGGGTTGCTTTGTCTTATCTGGATCGTGATATGGACAATGCACCAAGTGCGATGCTCGTCTATGATCTATAGTGGACCACGCTAACGCACTCCACCCAAAAGATATGTCGGTTACAGGAGGTTCTTCAGTAAACCACTTGGTGATCTGTTCTTCATCAGTCGTGGCACCGGGGTTAGGGATTGGCCTCTCAAACAATATCCAGCCCCTCTTACTCGGCGGAAGCACATCCCCTATGCAAATATCACTTGGGAATGAGTCTATGCTGCCCCTAAGCCAGTCTTGGATATCTCCATCCAAGAAATATGGCGATGCTCTTTCGAGCACATCGCTTGCTCCAAGAGCATCTAACATAGAATACTCCCGATGATTTGCCGCCAATGAGGTAACCGCATCTAGCTGAGCATGTATGGCATCAAAATAACGCATCGTTGCAGGCTTCATTATCCTATCTCCTTTACCTCTATAATCGTATTGTCCTTATCACTTAGTTCATACCTAATTGTGTAGCTGACGTTCTTAGCTGAGTCATCGGCTATCAACTCTGCTTCTACAAGACCATCAATATAGGGCTTCATGGAAGCGAACAGGTTGTCCGGGTCACGCCTTCTCTTATCCTTGGACAACCATGTAATGATGATATGTGCCTTAGCATATGGCGTGACTGGCTTGCCCTGCTCACGCACAAGGGCTATAGCTTCGTCCTTCGCGGCACTCTTGGCTTTTGCAAGGTGTGTCCAATGGTGTCGCTTGTTCGGGTTCAGGTCTGGATCAGGCAGGTGTTTCAATTCGATCTTCATGGCTCTCCCTTTCCAGTTCATGGCGTATCATCCCAAGAAGCCGTGCCTCGATCTGTTGGACACGTTGCCTGGTGAGGCCATAATCATCCCCAATTTCCTGTAATGATTTTCCTTCAGAACCATCCACCCCAAATCTTTGGGTCAGAATTTTCCTATCCCTGCGTTTTCTGATGGTAGCCAGGGATTCCTTCACTTGCTGTTTCATCGTGTCTCTTTGTGGTTCAACCCCCACCTGTCTCAGGAAATAATCCATGCGAATCTCTTGCACTGTCTGGGGATTTGGATCTTCATGTGGTGTTGTTACCAGATCCATCTGGTGTGCAGCAGGTGAGATTTGTTTTCCGCACTCACATGCCACACGATAGTAGACCTGTGCCGGAGTGATATGAGTCCCCATAATTCTGCCCTTGTGTCCTTGGTGGGACCGATACTTGACGTGTCCTAACTCTACGGTGTCTCCATAATAAAACTTTCTATACCCCACGGTTCACCCCCTCACATGCCTTGCACCGGACGATTGCGGTATCCTGACAACCCTTCTTTCCATTGATACATGATGCGTCATCAAGAAACACCATCCGGTAGGCTTTCTCCAGACGATCCCAAGCATCTAAGTTATCCAAGAACACGTCATTGTCCCTTAAAAGTGTTTCTTGGGCATCACAGAGCGTTTCACGTATGCCCTTGGCGTTGGATGTTATGGCTCTCAGGCTTTCTTTGTTCTGTTTAAGCATTTGTTTGATTAACCTCGACTGCTCTGGGTCAAGGTCAGTGCTCATTGCCTCTATGTCTATCATGTCCCCGGCAGGGACAAGCCTGAGTCCATTCTTCCAGGCTGTCTCTATTGCGAGGACACCAGTCTCGTGTTTCTTTAGATTCTCCATGATTCCTCTTCTTCCCATGCCCGGTTCGCCCACTGTTTGTTTCCAAGGATCACGAACCGTCCATTATTCTTTCCTTCACTTAGTTCCTTGCGGATATGCGACTCGGTTTTATCCAGCATTTCCGCTATGTCTGTAACGCTCATGCCGCCAGGGGTATTCTTCAGAAGGTTCTCAATGCGATCCTTCATGTTCATGTGTTCTACGAGTGGTGTGTCCCTTACGTCACGACGTGTGATTGTAACAAAGCCATCACCGAACCCAAGCTCAAACCCTATGGGTCGCATCAGCTTAAAGTTGTTTGCCTTCTTGTGGAGAAGGCCGAAGACAATTTTGTTTTGGTCTTCCTGCTGATCCTTAACACAGAGGAACACCATCCTGGCACTATTGAATTTATACACAGAGCCAAACAGAATCTTCTCTTTGTTGGTGTGGTCAATAATTAAACTGCTGACGTTTAAGGACCGCAATGCACCAAAGGCACGTAGCACAACCTCGGCACTCTCAGGCTCTCCCATACAGGCAGAACCGAGTGAGTCGATGACCACAAGGGATATGTTGTGTTCCGCTACGATACTCCTGATTGACTCAATGTCGTTGGCAAGCCCTTGGTTCATGGACTTGTACAGGATACGTGACTCACCATCAAGGGCAAGTCCCTTTCGGATCATGGTTACTCTCGCCCCAATTTCCTGCTGATCTGTTTCCCAGTCAAGGTAGAGCACCCTTCCATTCAATGGTTCAACTGACACGCCACCGTGGTTCATGCCATGATCTGCAAGCACCGCAAGGTACTGTGCGAACCAACTCTTTCCTGTAGAACCGGGACCGTAAATAAGCGTGGGGTTGTGGAGCTGAACGATAGGGTCGATGAGCCACTTGGCCTGTGCCGTTACGTCCACCTTCCCATCAAGCACGACAACAGGAGAGCCGTGTCTCCACTTATCGAGGACAGCCGTACACAATTGTTCCATGACACGATCCCAGTCTACTTCGCTGTCACGGGAAGAAAGTGCCTTGCCGAATGTGTTTCTTGCGGCAGGGCTTGTCAGGTTCAGCCGTCCTGATCTCAGATGTCCTGCACTTGTTGGCCTGGATGAAGTAAATTGTACCTCTCCCTTGACCTCGTGATCTGAGGATTCTTTGATCCGGTCAACCCGAACATCAAGGTGTAACTCAGGCCAGGAGAGATGGTAAATCCCTGAGCTTCCTGAGATTTCAAACTCGTGCTGGTTAGGTGTGTCTTGGTTCAATATTGATTCCCCCCTTCTGTAATTTTTGTGGCGGTGGTGGCAGTAAGTACTTTGGTCTTGGCCTAGCCTTAGCTTCAACCCATTCTCCTTCTTGCCGGATAAAGAGTTCCTTCTCTTTGAGATCATTGGATCTCCGTATCTCAGCAAGCATACGCATCTGTACTTCCTGTCCCCAACAGTCATCGCACCATGCAGGTGCATGTGGAAAGTCCATCTCCTCATGCTTTGGCATCATTCACCTTGCTTCTGGCTAGTAGAGCCTTGACCTCTGGAATATCTTGGCGGGACTCTAACCACTCATCCCAGCTTTGTGCTTGTTTGTTATCCTTATCTCGTTTCCGTTTGTTCCTTGAGTGATAACGGCTCCCACACGGACTCTCCTTCCCACTCCCGTCTGGGTGTGGGCAAAAGTTTCTTCTTGGGTCAACTACAGGGAAAAGTCTGCCACATTCTATGCATTTCCTGAACTGTCTACTCTCCCACTTTCTGTTGTATTCTTCAGCCCACCGTTCAAGGGCTAGTTCAATGTGTGGCTTCATTGCTTGGCTCCCTTCTTGGATCGGGTCCAAGATCCTTACTCTCAGAGTGAAATCTGTGGACATAAACCCACCCGTCCTTGCACACCCACTTGCCCTTCCAGTCTGCCAGCCCTAATTTATGCCGAAGCTGCATGGCCTTCATCCTTGTAGTCCCTCTTCTTAAAAAAGAACCTTCCCCATTGTCGCGGAAGATTTGCCTTATAGGGAGAAATGATCGGCAGTGCTTCGGGTGGTGCCGGAAACTACAGGGAAACTTAATAGCGTCGCCTTCTTTCAATGCTCTTACTGCATCATATTCTGGCCGTGTGTAAATGCCCACATGCGTTTGGCGATCAGGCATATCACTAGGGTCTATCTTGATAATTTCTACCATTACTTCGCTCCTTTCAATAGCGTATATATGTGGTGTGATGCCTTGAATAACTCCCATCCCTGGTCAAGGTCAACAGATACAACGTCAACTCCTGAACCATCACGCATGATGTAGCACACGTTGCCAAACGTGGGGGTAAGTATGCTCCCCATTTCACGTAGTGCCATTGCGTAGGCTCCGAGCTGGGCGTTATCCTTGATAGACCCACCGTGCTTGCTGTAGCTTTCTGCATCCTTGGTCTTCCAGTCCCATATCGTTGTATGAGCAGGTCGAGAGAACGCATCAGCCGTGCCACCGTACCTGAGTTTGGGGTGATAGAGAAACCGTTCACTGGCAGACCATTCATGATGGTTGCCTACCTGATTCATCCATGTGACAAACAGGTCATTCGTTTCATCTACGGTCCCATTCTCTATGAACTCGTGTATCGCCTGGTGAAGTCGGTTCCCCTCGTCCTGTGCCTCTTTGGAGAGCCTTCTTGGGGCATCTAAATCGCCATCGTTCTCACGAGCCATCTTCAATCCCCATCCCAGACCTGCTCCAAATGCACCGGAATCGAGATGTCCCAACATAGTGGTGACACTCGACATCCGATCATCTTCTCCTTCAATCCAATACTGGTGATTACCATTCCTGGATATATTCACCCTGCGTCCATCAAACAGCAGACTTGATTGGGTTTCAGTTGGCATGGGCTTGCTCCTTTCCCTGAATCTTTTCTTCTCCGAACCCACAGAAGGGACAAGCGATATGCCATCCGCTCTTATCCTTAACGATATTCCCACCTATGATTGCCATAATTTGTTCCTTACAAGCTGGACATGTTACATACATAATTTACCTCACCCTTCCAAAAAACTAAGCTGTACTGGTTGTTGTTGATTAGCACCACACACGCATTGCCCATCTGAATAGTCGTGAACAATATGGAGCTGGTATTCCCAAAGCCCATTGCCTGAGAGATGTCTTCGCTTGATGACCTGGTGACCACCAAACTGTGGCTTTCTCAGGTGTCTGAGCTGTGCTGAGACTGATGCTTCTGGGTAACCCAACGAACTTATCTCTGCCAGTGTGTGCCATGCTCCATCGAGCATGTATTCGTAGATAGTGACAAGCTGTTTGTTCAATCGGGTCCCATCCAGGGATTCGGCATAAGCTGGACCGAATGTAGATGTGTTCATTAGATGCTCCCCAGGGACTCAAATTCATCCGGCTCAACAGCTTCAACTTCTGGCTCGACTGGGCCACGCCTTATCAGTGAGTAGATAACCCTAGCCACAGTATCAATTTCCTCTATCCATTTTTCAACGACAGCTTTTTCCTGATCTGTGTTATCACTAGGCTTAAAGGTCATCCCAACACCGAACTCACCATCAAATTTTCCAAATGGAAGTGCAGAAATTGCGTTATTGATAGCTGAGTTCCAAGCGATCCTTTCGTCAAGACTAACGGTGTGCTGTACAGGTGGGGGTGGTGCATCCTCGCTATCTTGTTTCGGCTCTCCCTGGAGTACGGTGAAGCTCCCTTCTGCAACGGTGTACTCTATTTCCATTGAGTGGCTGTTGATTTTTCCCTCACCTCTTACCTTAATCCTAAGCCCCACAAGTCCCATAAGATTCTCTCCATATGTGGCAATGAGGTTGTTGTACCACTCCGGCATTCGTATAGGATCTGGTGTAACAAATGCGGAAGTCTCCTTGTCCCAATACGAGAGAGGGAACTGCTTGATGAAGCGTACCCCTGATTCAGTTTCTATACTGAAATTAGCGGGTCTCCACGCCCCTGTTTCGGCGTTCTGGTTTATAGGGTAAGCCTTGGATACGGTTCCGATAATATCTGTCACTGGTTTATTCTGCACGGGTCACCTCTTTGTTTTGTCTATCAAGATTGAGATGTCTGCGACAAAGGTCAAGCTCACTTTGCTTGAACACATAGCCACTGTTAATTTTGTAAGGCTTCTCAGGCAGGTACTCTCCTAAGTATGTGTAGATGGTCCTGCGAGTGATGCCCAGGTACTTTGAAGCCGATACAGAGTCGTATCCTTTCTCTCCATCTATTTCAAATTGAGGGGGCTTCTTCATCGCTTATCTCCTATAACCCACTGCAACGCATCAAGGTATCCCTTGTGGTAGAAATGGTTTGTGACACCTGACATGTCATCGATAGCACCATCTTGTTCTAAGTCAGGCTCTTCCCCAACTATAGGATCAACAACCTCTATTTCCGCTGTGATTTCTGAGCGGTCACGCATGTTCTCGTAAGTCTCAAACAAACTATCGAATGATGTGCCGTAACTTTTCATCGCTTGCTCCTTTCACGATAATAATTTCCTTGCACCGAACCTGGTTGTCCATTGTGCGTACCTTTCCTATTCCAACAAGCTGTTTCATATAACTCCTTTACTATTCAACACTAGTAACCTACCGTATTGTACACAATACAAGGGCATATGTCTACTCACTCACCCCCTTTCTCTGGAAGGTCAATCTCTTCTGTATCATCATAATCTACGTCCTCGCTACCAACCCACTCTCTTACCCTCACGCCATCACGCATTGCTCTTTTCTCTGCGTCTTCCGGGTTCTTGGCAGAGACCTGGTACTCACGATAGACAGGTTGTCTCGTTTCAACTTTATAAGTTTTTTCACTCATCTTTCACTCACCCCCTTCCATAGCTTCAGCATCGCAAGGATCATGTTTGTTACCACATTCACCTAGATGTTGCTTGATCGCTTCCTCTTCACTGCTCGCATAGACCTCAACCTCGCAACCGAGCCTGTGGCAGTAGATATCTATTTTATAAGTTTGGTTACTCACCATCACTCACCCCTTCTTGCATCCAATAAGTCTTCCAGATATCGTTTCTCCCAGAAACGTATCCAGTGACCACCGCCAACAATCTCGACTTCTCTGAGAAATAAATGTAGCCGGTCTTCGGTTATTTTGCGGTTTTGCAGGTCTTTGTCTAAGTCCCAAGTTACTTCACCGTAGATACTCTTAGGCATCACTCACCTCCTTATTCCTGATAATCTGATGCTGAACATGTTGGACATTTGCTAGCGTCCTTATCGAGGACACGCTCACATTCTGGACACGTTTGGAAGTAGCTTCCTGTTTTATCGTCCCAGAAGATATTGTAGTACCGAATAAAGTCAGTAAAGTCTGCTCTAAGATTATCAACTGTATAGGTCCCGTTAATTAAATCTGCGATAATTCCAATCCACTCACTATCTACTCCAATCCAATCGCTAACCAAATCATGGGTTTGTCTGTCTTGCATATCTTCTCCTTTATCTTTTACTGGTTTCCCTGGATGTGACATTTTTCCACCTATCCTTTCCTTTATCCCCATTGTTGTGCCATTGCTTCTGCAATTCCTTGATATGTTTTGCTCCTTATCTTCCACCTGTCTGGTGATGGTCCCAGTTTGTTTTGTCCTGATGGTGTTTGGTTGGCATACCGTTTCTTTTTGATAACGGTAGTTGCCATGAGAGGTGGCAGTCCCTTGAGCCATAGGCAGGTTTTCTTACTGGCATCCTCTCCAAACATCCAAGGCTGTATGATCTGGTCTGGCTTGCGTATGTGGGTGCTTATGATTCCTACTGGGTTTTCGATGGCGATCTTTGGAATGTCTGCTGTAAGCAGGGCTTCAACGAAAGCGAGTGCTTCCTGTTGCCGTCCATCGGCACGTTTCTCAGCAAAGTACCTCGCTCCTGATACGGCAAGGTGGGTACAGGGTGGGAAGGCCACCATCAAGTCCCACTTCTGGGATCTTATAACGTCCAACACGTCACCCTGTATATGCTTCCCTTCTGTTTCACTTGGCAGAAAATCTACCGATACGGCATTGTGTCCACGTTTTGCAAAGGCATCCCGAACAGTGCCCGAATACTCGCAAGCTATTAAAATATTAGCCATTCTTCACCCATTCCAGAGCATCTATCCAACCTTGACGGTATTCATAGAATGTTAGGGCGGATTCCTCATCATCCTGACATTCCCACTCTGGCACTTCTGGATACTCCTCAACCAGTGCTTCCTGATCCTTTATTTCTTGCTCTAGCACGTTTTTAATTTCTTCCATGCTCTTCATTCTGTATGATTCCTTGTTAATTTGGATATATAAATCTACGCCTTCAACCTCTGCTTGTTCTGTATCATTCCAAACGGTTATTCCCATGTCTGACAAGACTTCAGTGAAGTCTTGGATGATATCCTCTATGTCGTTGTTCGAGTTATGTATTTTAATCCAAGCCATTACTTCCTCACTTTCTCTAAGCAGTTTTCACATAGCAGTTCTGGAATTGGTAAGTCTAGTATCTCGTAATCTAGCGTTGACTCACCACACTTATCGCACTCTACGCTTTGGCAATCGACACACATATAACCCGTTATTCTTACGCTTATTGTTTTATCCTCGCCACCATCCAAAACCAACATACCATCCGCACCGCTTGGAATCCTGTTGACGAACAGCAATAGCTGTTCACCGTTATCATCAACGGCTCCGAATGAGGTGTTACGCCCACAATGGGTACACCTGTCTCCAATATTTACTGTTACAGGCTCACTCATTTTGTTTCTCCTATTGATAGAACTTTATCGCCACCGCTTCCATCACACGCAATAGACAGCCGAATTGGGTGAGCGTAAGGGCTTTCAGATTCCCTGTATTCAACGCTACCCGATAAAAATGGTGTGCCTGTTTTGTGCATGTGGTCAAGCACCATTTCCTCTGCATGTTCCTCGCTTTGTGCTTCAACGATGAATCCACCAGTAGATTGAGCCATTACCCGATACGTTTTCAATTCCATTTGTTTCTCCTTTCTTTGGTTAATCTTGACCTAGATGTTTCTACCCAATTCAAATATCTTTGCGAATATGTTCTTCCAAGAGCAATCACCATGCATAAGCATCATCTTGTTTTGTTTCGGGTAGAAGTTCGCACAATGATCATCTTCTAACGTAATCAGTTCGGTACAGTTGCGGTCATCACAATGTGTTGGGAACCATTCAGCGGATACCCTTGCACCGTAGATGGGTTTCCTTGCACGTTTCATACGTTGCGGTGTTAACAGTTCTACACCGAACCCAAGGTATTTCCAGTGTCCTCGATTGTCCTGTCTGAATTTGTTGTAATCTAGCATGATTTTGTTTCTCCTTACTCCTTTGGTTGTCTAAACGATTGCTCTTATCTTGTAGCTGTCACCGTCACCTTCATAATCAATATAGCTATGGTTGGCGAAATTACCTTTGGCAAGATCGATAGCTTCCTCTATTCTCCTTCCACTATCACGACGTTTTTAGCGTTAAGGCTACCGAAGCACAGGCGGCACTCGGAACACGTCACCACGCGAACTCCAGCGGCGTTCTTGCTAGGGCAGCGTACTTCTGTCGCCTTGTCTACGTCGTCGTAGTTTTTGGCCATTCGATAGTATCGGACTTCTGGATACAATTCGCGTAGTTTCTCGACTGTATTAACATGGTCTACGCTAGCCATTGCATACTTGAACATATCGGGATTAAAGTTTGGGAGCATCCATTGGTGAGTGTATGAAGTTGTGAACGTGTTGGCAGAATTGTGGAGTCTGTCCCATATGTCCATTGGTACTGCAAACGGGTCACCGTATGAGCCTTGGCGTATACCTTTACCTTTAGCCTTGAGTATTTCCCCTGCTTGTTCCGGTGTCATTACCGGATAACTACCACGGATATACGCTTTAAACTTTCCACTAGGTGCAAACAAGAGATTTACATAGCACACACGGACGTACTTCTTAAGTGTAGAATCCCACACCATACGCAATGGGCATTCACCACAAATGGAATAGTCAAGGCCCTGGTTTACGGCCTCTATGGGGTGAATATCTGAGCGTACGATATCGACTTGTGCCATGTCTCCGGTTTTATCGTTCCCGCTTTTTGTGGTGAGTCCACTAAGCAGGGCCACAATTGGCCCGCCATCTATCAATGATGGTCCTTGCCAGATAATTACACTGTTAGGCTTCGGCATTTTGTCCCCTTTCGCCTGGTTAATTTTGAGCCCCCGAGGGACTCTATGCCAGATACAATAGCGGGTTGGGTACGGTATGTCAATACCTCAAACCTAATTATCACGATCTCTATTGCACCAGGTATGGCGCGAGTAGGCCGGGCCGGTTGGGATGTGGGGGAGCTTGGGGGTTGTGTTTAATGTCCTAGTGGCACACCTAAAAGATACCAGCTCGAAGTAGTCCCCATGATGACCTGCAGGCGTGGACTCTAGCGCGCCCAGGGTAGCTTCCTGGTAGCATGTGGACTAGGGGACTAGGGGACTAGGGGACTAGGATTAACCCGAGGGTACCAGGCCCGAGGGTTACATGTAATCAGAGAGAGTGAGAACGGGAGGAGAGGAGAGGAGAGGAGACCCACCACCCCGCCCCGGGAGGGGGAACGTGATGGTGATGGTGTGTGATGATGGTGAGTGATGATGGTTGATAGGTGATAGGTGATTGTGTGTGGTAAGTGTGTGTTGGTGGCGTGTAGGAGGTAGTTGTCGTGTGTGTAGTGCAGAGAGTGATTGTAGTGGATGTTGTCGAGGGGGGCATGGCTTGTGTTTAGAGTTGGTGGTTGTTAGGTACCCTCGCCAGAATTTTTCCCACTAAAGCCCTTTTTGGGTATTACACTTGACAGATAGGGGTAATATAGGGGTAATACTCGGGGTAATACTTTTGAAACGCTATTTTTCAGACAGTTTGTATCTATATTACGGTGTAATACGGGGTAATATTACAGTAATATTACCTTACCCCCCATGCCCCTATAAGGGCAGGGGTAAGGTAATATGTAATAGTTAACCCAGGGGATAAGGATTGTTAAGGAGAAGGGGATGGAAGAGAAGAGGCCACCGTTAATAAGTGGACGGAGCAATGCTCAGAGGAAAGAAGACTCCCAGAGGCGAAAGGGAATCTTCCTTGAGGCATTCGAGGAATGGGGGACAATCAAGAAGGGGTGTGAGGCGGCGGGGGTCCACCGTGAGACATACTCTTGGTGGCACAGCACAGATCCTGATTTCTCAAAGAAAGTTGATTTGATGAGGCAGTCATTTGCCGAGTCATTGGAAGCACTTGCGTTGGACAGGGTAAAGAATCCTGACAAGAACCGGGGGAGTGATGTGTTGTTGTTGGGGTTATTGAATGCGAATATGCCTGCTAAGTATAGGCCGAGTGTAGCGATGGATCAGGATTCGGCGAAGGAGCTGATTACAGAATGGCGGAAGGCATCGCAGGCGGTGAAGAAGGAGGGGGTATCGGTGGACGAGCCATTACCTGTTAGTGTTGAGGATACGCTGACGGAGATATTGGCGAGGAAGAAAGGGTGAGGAGTAACGGATGCTGAATGGTGTTGCCAG
>Ga0208449_1000898_pt1 | contig 17435 bp, 9 predicted proteins | sample MalvireepMed_s17_FD_184247 | JGI IMG/M metagenome (GOLD analysis project Ga0208449, IMG submission 184247) | Marine viral communities from the Global Malaspina Expedition - Malaspina viral metaG DeepMed_s17 (SPAdes) (version 2) | ecosystem: Environmental > Aquatic > Marine > Oceanic | place...
GCATGAATACGACTCATATGGTCAGACAAAGGGCTCCGGCTACTATGGGGTCAATGGTGGTATCCGGACTGTAGCTGGCACTGCTTCCGCCGGCCAATATCCGATACCTCAAGATCCAATGCGCAATCCTAAGTTCAAAGAAACATTTACAATGTACAGCCGCCCCACTGCGTTTGGTCCGTCATGCGCTGGAAGACCAACGGGTTCAAATGCGGCAGTGGCCCCTTTCGATAAAGCTGCCCGAGATAGTTTTAGTGGTTACAACCCAGCGTTTACACCGCCTTATTATGATGGTGAAGCATGGGCCGATTTAATCTTTAGACCAGAGATCACAGATTCCGACAGCAAAACAACTCAAGTATATAGTTTAAACCGAATTCTAAACGAAATGAAGGTTGTTTGTTGGAGGTTTGACGCCGGCGAAAATAGGCAGCTGGGTTCAAAAGTGCTAACAGCTTCGATGCCAGTGCTAATCCCAGTCGAACAAACTCAGTTTGCCGGGTTTGGAGGGGTAACCCCCGACAACGATCAGACAGTCCCATCGATTTACGATGGAAAAAGAATTAATGTCAACTCGATGCAATTAACCTCTAGTGTTAAATTATTTGGAACTCAGCGCGTCTTAGAGCAAGAGACAGATAAGTTCGGAAGGGTCCTCAAGAATACAAACAAACCAGTAGGTAGCAAGTGGATTATTCAGCCCAAGTGGGAAACGCCTATGCTTAATTTTAATGACCAAGGTGTGCACGGGATTACTGCTGCTAGCGGTACTCTAACACTTCCAACATATGGCTCAGCCTCTGTCCCGCGGGGCATGTGGCATCAATTCGGAGTTATCCCGGATGATCTAAATACGGGAATATTTTTAGAAATTACCGATATTCCCGGTGAGTGGCTTCGTAGTCATTATTTGGTGAACTCCGTGGCCCTGACACCGTACAATGGCGCCGGCGGCACCAGCGGTGATTCTATGGAAAAGAGGGCGAATCTTTATAAAAATATTCGCTCGTTATCTTCGTTGTGTGGGTTTGACAAAACAAATTCAAGCACGAAACTCGGACAAATTAAAGAAAGCTTTGCGGTTCACGAAGCGGTGGTGGCAATACCTTATATGCTTGATCCGGTGGAACAGCACGAAAAGTCCAAAATCCCCAGAACCTCAAAGCTGAGACAAACGCGCAAGAGGTTTGTGTCTATCCCGAAAAGGCGCTTCGGAGCAACCAGAGAAGAAGCAGAGGGCTCAGCAGAAGGAGATAGTTTAAGTGCTGCCGGCGAATCACTCAGAAGACTGAGACAATCAATGGAAAAGTATGTGTTCCCGCCAGAGTTTGACTTTTTGAATAACAAAGAGGTTGATCCTATCGCAATGTATGTCTTCGAATTCAAATATGAGTTTGACAGAGATGATTTGTCATATATATGGCAGAACCTATCTCCTAGAGATTGTGATAAATTAACATTTCAAAATTCTTCAATATCTCACAATTTAGCTGACAACGAACTGATTAACGAAAGAGTGTTGATGAACGAGAATTTAAGGTGGATGGTTTTTAAAGTCAAACAGAGAGCACAAACAGATTATTACGACTTAATCCCAGATCAGGCGAATGAGTCTACAAGGCAGATTGAGCATAAAGACACCAAGTTGAAAGAATACAAATTTGGCTTTAATTGGCCCTACGATTACTTATCTTTCGTAGAACTAATTAAAATGGATGTAGACATTCTATTGAAAAAAGATAAATAATGGCTAAGTTTTTAGATAAAAAAGAAAGAGTTATAGATTTTCAATTGACCCCGTATGGGAAGCACCGGCTTTCGGTTGGTCAACTGAAGCCGGAGTACTATGCCTTCTTTGATACTGGCGTGCTATATGATAGCGAATACGGCGGCTTTAAAGAAGTGCAAACAAAAGTTCACGAAAGAATTAAAACTGAAACTCAATTTATAGAAGGCATCTTGCTTTTTGAAGAGGCCGAAAATTCGGTCCCTCCGAGTACTTTTATAGGGGGGGAAATGCTCGGCTTTTCGGGCACAACCACGACCGGCGGAACCCTCACGGCCATGCGTGGATCTACGGTTTATGAAGACTTTATGTACATGGGACGACTTGCCTACGGAATGACACTGACCGATGAAGAAATCATAGCCCTGGCTGAAGGAGATCCAACCACCGATCTCGCGGGTATCTACCGCCCTTCCTTGTTCGACTTAGATATTGCCCCACAAAGATATGTTCCGAAGCCAGAAATACTTTCCTTTGAATCGGCTATCGGTGACGCCAGATTTGAAGGCGACAATACACAGGCGTCACCCGCTTGGAAGCTTGTAACCTGCCAAGGTGAGATGAGTAATATCCAAAGAAAAGATACGACAAAGTACAATTTTACATCCGCCAGCTACGATAATGAAGTCACCGAATTCAATATTCCCCAAATTGATGTCGCCGCATATTATACACGGCTAATAAGCGCGCCAAACCCTATGCTAGATGCCGGCACGGTATCTGAATTTGTAAGCGAAACTCTGCCCTTTAAAGGCGGCAATACGATCAAACTGGTTCGCGATGATGTTATGGTATACGCAGAAGAATTAAACACCGAATTGTTAACAGAAAATTTCGATGTTGAAATATTCGAAATGACATTAGATACCGGCGTTACAACTGCAGCAGAAGCTATTATCGCGGTTGCCGCCACAGCCATCACCGCCGGCGATACAGTGACTATTAGCGATGGGATCACAAGCCAGACATTTGAATTTATAGCGAATTCTAAACCACTCTCAGTGCCATCGGCAGGAAATATTGGAGTCGTTGTATCTAGCAATTATGAATATGACGGCGGAAGTGTTAACACACAAGGGACAGTCCTCAACTTTCTATCTGCGCTCAACCAAGATGATGGCTCTACAACCAGAGGGTATCCGACCGATCATGATAAAGATGACACAGGTGATATTTTAAAAGGCAGATGCAAATACCTTTATCCGGCCGGGTGTTATACCGGCAATCACAATCTAAAAATCAGTATAGATGAGAGCCAGATCTCGGAGATTATAGGCTATGCTTTTGATAATCCTTTTAACATTACTCTCACTAACAATAATACGACCCAAGGAAACCCAAATCAAACAATTACCACCACCGCAGCAACAGCCAGAATCAGTCCCACGGGCTTTAGTGGCGGATACACCGCCACCGGCACGGAACTTAAGCGCAAGTATTTTAAGAACGAGAACCCGCAAATTGTAGATGGTCTCATGATTTCCGGAACCCCCGAGGAAGTACAGCAACCAGAACTCACCACTGATGCTGTTGATTATTTCTTTAATGTCTTAACAGACAAAGATGCTAATGGTAAAATAGCTTGTGCGTGTGCAAATACTTTCAATAAAAATTCATATTATGTTGATATAGATTTTGATTGTGCACAAGAAAAATTTAAAGAGATTTATTATGATATTTATGGAAGCGCCACCTCGCCCGAAATCTGCAACCTGCCCGCAGAGAATGTTACCGAGTTGCGAGACTTTCAACCGGATGTTGATGACTGTGAGGACAATAGCTAATGAGTAGTATAAACTTAAATGTAGTTGGAGCAGAAACATTCGGCGCGAGACTCCCGACAGTCTTTATTCAATCGATCGAGGTTGATACACCCGGCGGCGATTCGGGATACGATAACCGTGCTAAAATAACTGCAACTTTGTCGATTAAATTTACAAAGCCACGCCACTTGGATGAGTCCCACACCCAAGAATTTTTTAGGAGTTATCTTGAAGATTTAACTCTGTATGCATACATTACCACGGATGATCCGCAATGGGCCGAAGCCTTAGAAAACGAGGCTCTTGATTTGTTACAATGGTTTCCTTATGTAGAGGGGCTAGAGAATGAGGGTATTCTTGGTGGATCCGGATCCCTAAATCCGAAAATTGCATATGAGAATAAGCTAAAGGACCTTGTAGAAGGCGACGACGGCGCTATTCTGATCTTAAATAATTCTTTCGATGGCGAAGGCAATGAGATCATCGAGATATCTAATATTACTTGTGAATTTACATATAGCGGCAGTGTCGAACATACCGGCGGCCTATTCGACACTCCCTTAAAGGATGTGGAAAAACTCTTTCTCTTTGCTATGGTTGGCCTCCCCCGTAACGACATCGAAAACGATAATTTTACAGATACTTATATGACCCCGGGCAGCGAAGGTGTTTTGTTTGGCAGAGCCAAAACCGTTTCAAGTCAAACTTATAATAGTTTTTTTGGTAACATAACCTATTATCAGGTTTTAGAAGGAGCTAGCACAGCATCCCGCTATTATAGCCAGTATAGCCGACCAGATGGAAGTCCATACCTTGAATTTGTATTGCAGTCTATAAACGGGAAGTTTTATTCTACCGATAATTATGGGTATACGGATCTAAAAGCCGCCTTTGAAGCAACAATCGCAGAGTTTTCTGCTGAGCGCGCCTCCGATTCAATTCTAAACAAAAATATCTCAGACTTGGAAGCGATCATTTTGGGAGAACACAATAGAACAAACATGCTGGGCGAAATAGCTAATTACAGTTCGACTTATCCCAACAAGGATCAAAATACTGCGTCCGGTAGATTTTTTAACTCATTTGTAGTCACATATGCAGAGGTATTGCAAGTTGTTCAGTCGCAAGAGGAATTATCGCAAAAACTATATTTAGATTCTCTTGTCACTGACAACCGCCAAGGTGGATTGATCGGTACCTATAGCGCGCCCAATCCCCGCGCAGAATCTGGATACATGCGCGGCACATCCATAGTCCCTTCAGAACACTTTATACCTAGGAGGTGGTTTCAGATTGAGAGAAAAGCATGGTCAGTGCTGCCTTTAACCGATTCTACAGTCTGGGGATCTGCTTACATCTCCGCGGACGCCATGACAGATAGTATTTGGGGGGGTCCGGAAGCGACGATCGCCGGTCTATCTGTAGGAGAAACCGAGTTTAGTTCCATGATTGAGGAATTTAAGGATCATTATATAGAGGAAGGATATCCGGCCGACATTGCTGAAGAAATGGCGAGAGAAGAGGTGGAATATCAGCTATCTAGCGGGGATACCGGCACCGCCGGCGAACTATTAGGTTCCCCGACCTCGTTGGAAGATATGGAAGATCTTAATTTCATCGTGCGTAATAAAGGATATTTCTTTTTTGATTACGAGAAAGCGTTAAGAACCCAGTCGGCGGCCGCCCAGGTGTTAAATTTAACCAAGATACAGCAATATTTTAGAAAAGGAATTCCTTATGAATATTTTTTTCTTGACTTTGTAGAATTACAGCGAGAAGAGTTATATGTGGGTATGGCTGGAGTGGCCAGCAGCGCCAGCAGCATAAAGTGTAAAATATTTGCTGATTTCAAAGTCGACGGAAAATACGCATCTTATGATGGTGACCTCCTGAGCCACAGACCACCTTTACCAAGACAACGACGAACCGGACTCAGTTGGGAGCATGAACATGTTGAAGCTGCCGACTCCTTCATGGAGGCCATGGATGTATACAGATTCAGGTATTTGCGGCCCGTGGCCAAATCTACTGATCTTCTTGGAACTGAATTATATTCTTATTTGAAATTTAAAAATTTTGATGTTGCCAGTGCGGATAGAACGAAGAGACTTGATGGCCATAATGATTTGGGAGTTGAAGTCTCCTATGATGGTCTAGGCCCCGTTCTTGATGGATACCGACTCATGTGTTTTGAGTTTAGCGATCTAATGGACGACGATGTGGCGTATTACAATGCCAGTCACGAAGGCTTGGCCGATGACGAAGACCGGAGGGAGAACCTGGCAGCACTTAACAATATAGACGCCGAATCAACTGTTTATAAAATGAAGGTGCGCTGCATTGATTTCACCAGATATTTTGTCGAGGCATTTTATGATCACTGCCTAGCAGTATACGAGAACTATGAAGAGTACTCTACTGTATCTGCTGATATTTGTTCTTTTAACAATCTCACCAACTCGTATAACCAATTTTTTGTTGACGCAATAAATGAAAAATATGCAGACACAAAGCCTTGGATTGAGGCCGCATATACGGTAGTTGCATTATCTGATATAATGTTTAACCCTGAGATGATTTCGGAAGATTCCCTCAACACCAAAGTGATGAACGAGTTAATGAAAATCGCGCCCTCTACGGGCACCTTAGAATCGACTTTGAATTTTAAAGAAACATTCGCAGAAATTCTCAGTTATTTGGGCCCTGTCTGGATGGCCGGCGGTCCAGAACTAAGTCCGCGGAATCGGCTACGCGACGAAGCTGGTTCGGGCGCGAGTACCGACTTTTACAACCAAATTGACTTCGGCGGCAAAAACCTGGGCCCAATTTACGGTGATTTCTTTCCTGACATCACCGGCCCAGACTCGTTCTCCCCCCGAGAAGGCGCGCCAGTGATTGTGATACCCCGAGCCGCATATATGGGCGGCCGCGAGGACTACATTACCAATTATGCCGGTGGTGAGAGGAAGGAGGGCACAGACATGACCAAACATTCTTTGTACGCCGGCGTTGTTGGCGACACGGCCTACTCGACATACGACAGGGCGGAGCTTGACGCCGCGTGGTCCGACACCGCCGGCGAACAGATGGGCGTATCCGATGGTAAGATCTACATCAGTCTCTTAAGCGAGGTTGACGAAGAGGGCCTCACCCACGCCGAGACCACCTGGGCCACCGAAACCATCGTGACTTACAGCGCCAATGCCTGGGTCGACATCATAAACCCCAGTGAATCAAACATAGTACAAATCGCTTACGACGAGATCTTCTTACCGTACAGTGGTCGGGATTGGCGAGCCAGAGCCCTCGACCTCACCACAGGCACTTCGACCAGTACTTATCACGCCGGTGACCATGCCCTCGCCACCCAGGAAACTATAGAAAGGAGACTCAAAGAAAGGCCCGAACTCGACATGACGATGGGCGATGTCATATATTCGTGCGCCGGGAAATGGGCCCATGAGATACTAATGAGGTCGTCTGTCGACGCGGAGATCAACGCCGACGGCACCCGGGCCAAGCGCCGCGCCTCCGGCAATTCACCGACCGCCCGTCGAAGTCGCAGAGCCTTGGTAGATCTACTCTACATAATTAATTATTTTTATTTACCAGAGGCGCGCCGCCGGATCGCAGAAGAGGACACGACCCGCTATTCGCTCGTCGTCCGTATACGCCAAAACTTTGAGGGCATCGGCCTGGCTGACACCGGATACGCCGCCGGCGGGCTCTCCACTGTAAACACCCACAAGAATATCGAGACCGCTCTAGAGTTAATGAAAGATCGCATCACCGCTGAAATTAATGATCCCACTAACAATCCCACGAACCCTGTCGACGGCAGCGACTTCGAAGTGAATGTAGAAGCATCCCGGTCGTTCGTGACATTGGGCGGCGGCGCTTTCGGCGGCTGGGCGTACGGGATCTCTGCAGTAGTCAGCATGGATGACTATCCCGGAGACTCGAACTTTGTCTCAACGGAGGCACCACCATGGATCGGGCACGATTATAGTGAAGTAGAAACCTGGGCGCTCATCCCCGGCGGCATCAGGATCGATATTTGATACAATGATACAATTTGATACAATGGAATAATTATTAAAATGGCCTATAAAAAAACAAAAAGCACCGCCCCCTCTGCTCCCGCCACTCCGCGGACAACCGGCGGTGCATCCAAAGGCAAGCACCTGCCAGCGGCCATGCGTGGCCAAAATGGTAAGATAATGACAAGAAATGGTATTATTAAGAAATCTTTAGGCCCGGGCACGAACTCAGAGATTGCAGAAGCATTGAGTGATCTAATGAACGAAGGCTATACCTTTGCCAACAAAATACAAGGAGATATTATCAGAGATTCAGAAATCTTATTAAACGATTTAGGATTTATTCCCGTCGAAGCGGAAGAAATAGATCCTCATAGTTCTATAGTTGTTGAATTTTCTAAAGATTTCTCATTATTAAAAACAACCAATGTCGACGCTACGATCAAAAACAGCAAAATCTTAGACCCCGATCTAGATACTTTGACTCCGGAAATCATCGCCGCCACTGAGAAATTTAAATCTGAAAGTGATCCCTTTTACGAGTTGGATGACGAGAAACCGGAAAGCGATAAACAAGTCGAAAGAGAACAAAAACGAGCAGCACAAAAGAAATTGGTGAAGGTGGCAGTTAAATTAACAAGCTCCGCGCGGGGATCTAGAAATAAAATGTTGCCGAAGAAACCATCCAGAGGAGCACTTAAATAATGTCTTGGTCGAGAACAGATGAAGAAAACTGGCTATATGTGTTGCAGGCGAGATGGGACGAAACAGGCGGGAGTGCGGTAGTGCCTGTTACTCGTGAGGTTCTTTTAGGGCCAAATCCTCCATCCAAAGTCTCAGGGTACACTGAGGACCATCGCTATCCGATTTACAATATGAAGTGGTTCTATGAGAGCCAAAGCCTCGGAATGAGTAGCGCACTCCGGTTTAGTTTATATACATATGCTGCCATAACAGGATTACCCGATATCGACACCAATGGATTTCTACAGACAGGCACATCCGGATACTTCCGTATGTCATGGGTACAAAATATGTTCAGCCAGCTGCCAAGCGTCTGGTCCGTCGGAGAGATCTGGGCCAACTCGTGGAGTAACAGCGCTAATGGTTCCTGGGACGATTTTACGAGCTTTTGGCTTAATAGTTATCCTTCAACCTCTTTTTTTAGTATCGTGGCCACGGCGAAAAATATCGCCCAAACGGATTTCGGGGCGTACGCCGGCGGAACCGGTGAAATTATAGAAGTTCTTGAGTCCAAGGCTGTGAGGCCGCTAATGATAGAATTCGAGGGCCTACTCATCCCAGGCCCGGGCGTGATTGCCCCACATGCAGGGTCAGTCCCACCGGGTACTTATGATAGCTCTGTCACCGACAAGCAGGACTGGCCATGGGTGGCCGCTGTGACTTGGCCAAGCGAGTATCTGGAAGATTGGGATTTCCGATCCGGACATTTGATAATTAACTCCGGCATACATGAATTCCCGCAGATTCGAGAAGATTTGACCAATCGATATAAAACCGTCGAACGCGTCGACGCACAAGCCGAAGAATATGTTAACAATAAATATCAACTTTTTGATCAATTATTGCAAGCCACGACCGAGGTTCCAAAAGAATTTAGAGTAAGATGTCAAACATCTCCCACCTTTGATATGTCTAAGTTAAGCTCTATGGCAATGCCGACGGATACGGGCACGACAACGGCCACCGGCCCGCTCGAAACCACAGGAGGCAGTAGCTACTAATGTCATGGGAAATCGAAGGCAGCCGCAATGGATATCTTGAGCTTTATTCTTCTAATATGGTAGAAACATTCACCGAAGATAAGTTAAGAAAAGCTATTGGAAACACTGTGAGAATATCTCGTACGGATGGCCATCCATCCCGGGGCAACTTCGTAATGTTTCCGAGAGACATTGCAGTAGAAGACGATCCGACAAACCCACATGCGTTTCCCCATGTTAGTTGTTCAGTTACTCAAATTTACAAGATGGAAGTAAATTCTACTCGAATAACAGCGATCAATCCTTCTTTGCATATTCCAAATGTAAAGATACCTTTTAGGATGTATGCCGATCTTGATAATATCCAAGGAGACATATATTGGAGAGAGTACTTTGTTGGAGGATCTTTTGCTGGCGTAGACTTTAATAATTTGACAGATACATCAAGAATCTATTATGATGTTGCAATAGATTTTAAGATGCCGATGAATTACAAAACGAAGCGCGCTTATGAATTTTTAATGCACACACCATCGGCTCCCGTATCAATTTGTGAAGCAAAGGCGAGGTATTTAGACTATAATACCCTTATTCAGAACTATCAAGATTGGGCTTCGGAACTTTCGAGCGAGCTGCTTATACCAAATTATTATATAAACGCTTTGAAACTATACGAGGCAGCGGAAGACGCCACTGGACCCCATCCGGACATCACGCTCCGGAGGGCGACGGGGTGGACGAAGCAGAGAGAAAATGTTTTTAATTATCACTTTGACACCGGACATCCCTATGAAGACACTATAAAAGATCAATATTATGGTTCGCATTTCATCAATGCTAATATCAAGGAAGAATATAAGAATGCTGCTCTAACACATCAACAAAATTTAATATTTGATAATAAATATTTCGGATGGATCGACGCCCCCGGTGGATGGTCCGAAGATCCGAATAAGTGGCCACTTTGGCTTAACATTGACGAAAAACTTTCAACTTTTTACAATGTAGAGATAAATTTTGATAGACACATAGTTGCAAACCCAGAAATCGATCCAGACACGGGCCCCACCCAGCCGGCGTTGACGGAATTATTTGAAGATTCTCTTGAGCAGCCATCTTTCAATCCATCATCTGGATTTGTCCAGAACATCGCTCCCGCGAGTCATAAAATTTTAGAAATCTTAAAAGATATTGATGAGGGCACAATCACGGATCTGCCGGTAAGAAACCAGAGTTTCAACTATTCGAATAATTACGATGTTCCCTCTTATGCGGGTGTAACCCCCACGGTGCCATTCACAGAAGTAAATGAAATATTAAACGAAACTATCGGCCTAAAAACTATAAATTTTATACAATTTTTAACTTATGCTTTTAATAATTATGATGTTGCATTAAATGATAACTTTTTGTTTATCGCTCCTCAATCCGCTGATCACGCGTCTACTGTGACTGCCGATACTTTATATAGAAACAAGACTAGTCAAGAACTTTTACAATCAATAGACAAAGTTTTCGACATGACAAACTTTTATTTCCACCTACTCACTCAAGGCCTTGGGGTTGAAGGCGGGGGCTCACCAACCATGCTAGACCGGAATCAAGCACTGTATTACTTCGGCCACAATGAATTGAACGAGGACATCTTTAAGCGCATAATTAATCCAACGAAAAAGTTTTACGAAGTTATGGCTTATAAAATTGAGAAAATTGGTGGCACCCCGACAGGAGATGGCAGTAACCAAAACATTATTCAAAAATTTTGGGTATACAACGCATTTCACGCCCCAGAACAAATATCAATAACAGACTCACAGGTAAAATACGGCGAGAACTACACCTATAAAATTAGCGCTTATGCTTTGGTAATGAGTCATAAATACAAATATGCCGACTTTAGACTGACTAAACAAATCGGAACAGGACAGAAACTCAACCCCGATGATCTCGCCGAAGATCCAAAGTTCTGCGTGCAGTTCTATAACCCGGCTACTGAGGAGGTTGCATCCCAGTTATTTTCGACGGCCGCAGTTGATGAATCTGAGATATTGGGTAATGTGATGAAAAGCGTGTTAGCCGGCGAAAACATACTGGCATCCAGCGAGGTTGATGTGAGCATATACCCGCAGTTAGCCGATTTTCACTTAATGATCGAGCCATGTCTTGAATTGATTGAGATCCCGTTTTATCAAAAAACAGTTAAAGTTTTGGATAGCCCGCCTAATGCAATTAATGTAATACCATTTCATTTTATTGACGATTCTAACCGCGTAGGGTTTAAAATAGGCCAAGATAGCTATATCGATAGAACTTATCCCGAAAATATAACGATTAACGATTCAGCACTGCAATCACAATATTTAAACTCAAGAGAAATCTTGTCTGTTCAAGACATCACAGAGCCCTCGCAATCACCCGCACGCTTTATAGAAATGTATAGAATTACACAAAAGCCAAATTCCTTTGCCGATTTTGCAGACGCGCTAGTGGCAACCATCGATCTAAGAATCCCCGATGGTCCACACAATTTTCGCGACTACATTACCGCAGATAAAATCATCCCAGACAGGAAATATTATTACCTTTTCAGGCTATTGAATGAGAACAATATGCCGGGCCCATTATCTCAAATTATTGAGTGTGAACTGGTCAATGACGGAGGCTATATTTATTCGCTGTTTGACACTGTAGATTCCTCTGAATTTTCACCCAACAAAATTACAACTAACTCGAAAGCGTTTAAAAAATTAATGCAATTGGAGCCGCACATAAACCAAATGGTCTTTGATACATCAGAAATGGATTTTACCGAGTATGCCTCCGCCGAAGTGGGGAACCTTAAGGTTGGAATCTCAGACGAATCTATATGGGACAAAAAATTCAAAGTCAGATTAACATCCAAAAAGACTGGCAAAAAAATTGATTTAAACACAACCTTTAATTTAAGAACCAGAGATCTTACCAAGCTATCAGAAACGATGCTCCCCCCTTCTTCACCCGCTTCCTCGGAATCGAAGCTCGGCGCCGTACCGGTCATCGAAGAGAATAACAATATTGAATTCTTGTCCGATCCAGTCGCGGAACAGAACGGCGGGTCGACGCCACAACTGGGCGGTAACTCCGCAACCGTCGCAGGCAAGGACGAAGTGGAAACAACAATACAAGATCCGGCACACGAGAGATACCGAATCACAGTTTCTCAATATGCATTTGCAGCCAATCCCTCCGACCAGATTCAAACGCTACACAGGGGCCTCTTCAACCGCTTCGGCGGCGCGATTCCGAGCCCGATCCCCGCCGGCGGAGAACGGCATGTGCACGACTATATAAGAGCCCTATCCCAAATTCTTTTTGAATTCAGAAGGAGTAATCGTCTTAAGACTTACATTAATGCTGATGATGCTGTAGCGATCATTTGTGGTATTGTCGGTCTACCATCGTACGAAGGCTGGGGTGAGGAGTTCAAATACGAGGGATTCAAATTCGCGGCTGTGGGTGGTAAAATCGATCAGGCCTACATCCAACAGATCCTCGAAGAAACTCATCCCGCAAAAAGGTGGTAGACAGTCTACAAAATATTAATATTATAGACTACACTAATTAAAGATATGGCATTCACTAAAACCAGCGATTCAATTATAATCAATGCAACGCTAACCGAAAAGGGCAAAAAGCTTCTTTCGAGGGGTAAGTTTAAGATTGCTAAATTCGCGCTTGGTGACGACGAGATAGATTATAGGATGTTTAACGCCGCATATAAAGATGACGATGATTATAAACCCGCACTTTTGAAAACGGAACTATTTGAGGCTTACAAAGATGTTAATAAAAATATACAGTTTGGTTTGAATTCATACGATAGCGGAATTTTGTATTTAACAAACGAACAAATTGCGGAAATCGAGCCTTATATGCATGCGTTCATACAATATATTCCGGCATTGAGAACCAACAACAAAACCTCATATTCTCCGACATTAAGAAATGACCGCTACTATGTTTCTGTGAATGATGAAACTACTAAAATAATTAACGACGGTATTACAAGTTTCAAGTTCCTGCAGACCAATGATTTTGATATTACGAAATTGGTAGTAGAATCAGGGATAGCCAACAGCGGAACATCTGACGAAAAACTTACTCCCACCGCGGAAAACCGTGAACAAATGATTATCAAAAAGTTTTTGCTCGATAAAGATTTTTTGGTGTATGCGGATAATAGATTTATTTTAACGATCGCCGGCAGTCGGAAGACCTCCAGATTTGAAAATTTTGCTAGCGGCGAGGCTCTTATTAATTTTAATACCGCAAATGATGCAGTTGCGATCTCACTGGAAAACGAATTTGAATATTTTGCGACATACCCGATACCCACAATCCCTAATTTAATAGCAAAGTATGATACGGAGACCGGCACAACCCCCAGTACAGATTATTCTGCTCTTGCGGGCCCCCGCGGTTCCGTCTGCGCTTTTAATGTTAAGGTCGATAACGAACTTAAGGTTAATTCAACCGGCACAAGGGACGAAAGATTTTCACAATTTGGAACTCTTGAGAATATTACATTCAGTGAATTGCCAAGTAGTAAGTTTGATTATATAGATACGACTATTTATATTATGGGAGCTACCAGCAACTCAAGACTTCAAATTCCTATAAGAATTATAAGGTATGCTGGTACATAAAATTTTTTAAATAATAATTATTTATGGTATACTCGTATACAAAACTACTATTTATTTAGTTAAAGAGGATAATAAATGGCTTTTTTAGACAACTCAGGCGACATTATATTAGATGCGGTACTCACCGAGGTGGGTCGCAAAAGAATGGCAAATGGCAACTTCAAAATTTCAAAGTTTGCATTAGGCGACGATGAAATTAACTATGAACTTTACAACAAGAATCACGCATCTGGCTCCGCGTACTACGATTTAGAAATTATGCAGACACCGGTGTTTGAAGCCAGCACGGGAGTTAATGCCGGCATCAATTATGGTTTGCTAAATATCAATAACCGCAATTTACTTTACATGCCGACAATCAAGAGAAACACTCTTGTCCGCGATGCCGCCAAGACTGTTAATAATGTATATTATTTGGCCGTCTCCGACGGCGTTACGGCCGATGCGCTAATTACTGCATTTGGCGGCGCTAGCGGCGGAGGAACCCAGAAGGTTCTGCAAGCCGGCAAGACTGATGGCTCTGCTGTCGTGCTCGAAACAGGTCTCGACACCAATGAAATCGCCGGAACAAGAACAAACAAGACTAACCTACTCGCTTCCAATGGTCTTCAAGAAGCTGGTTTCGAATGCTCGGTCGACACAAGATTTATTTCATCTGTTCTTGGTCCTGCCGGCGGCACTACTTTCAACAATGGAGGCACATCTGGGGAATCCAATGTGCAGATTCGCCTGAGTAATTCAGCACCCTCAAAGACCGATCGAGATCTCAAAAACAACTCAATTGCCAAGATTGCGGCAGTTAACAATAATGTTGTCAAGAGACAAACAGACAAGAAAGCAGATACAGCGACCTCTGCGATTAAGGGACCACGCGCTTCGATGACTGCGCTTGGTTTTGACACTACCCTATTGACTAATGATGATTTCGCAAGATATGGAAAAACGGGCCAATCCGTTGCCGGCGCCGCAGGCACATATCAATATATTGATACCACAGTCAAAGTTATGGGCAGTACAGGTGTCGTTGAACAACTGCCAATTAGAATTATACAAAAGGAATAACGGAGTTTATAAATGCCAGTAAAAAGTTTTCAGCCGATTAACCCCGGCGCGGATGTGACCACTACAAGAACATATTTGCACGAAGTCGTGCCAGTGACAGGTTCAATTGTTAGCGGGACCTATTCCGACAATAATATTAAAAATTACACACATGGAATGTTCCAGAGTGTGTATGACTACCCATATTTGAGTTCGTCAGCTAACCATATCTTTGATTTGACTATGGGGATTGCTGGTACTTCAGCCATCTCCGGTGCCGCGAATATACAGGGATCAAAGAAGATCAACATCTACAATCAGTTTGCTCAAACTCTTTTGGGCTTCACCGGTTCTGTAAACGATATTCGAGCATTCGAATCAGATTTGGTTTTAGACCAAACCGGTTCCATGAAGGAAGTGTTTTTTGTGAATTTCTCGCGCCTGCTGACCAAGGACGAGGTTAAGAAAAACACATTTAGTATTACAATTGTGACGGGCGCATATAGCACTCCGTTTCATAATGGCGCCGGCCATTCCGCCGCATCGCTAACCTTACAAGATGCTAACGCCAGAATTAACGGCGATGGCGTTAACAATGCCGACGGTGGAGATTATGGAGTACTCTTCTCTAACTCTGCCGGCACTGGCGATGGCTTGGGCGTTGTATTTTATCAAGCTGGAATTGCTGTTATTACAGCCTCTGCATTTCAGGGGATTACCGATTTTGCCAAGCATCCCACATACGGCAATCAGACTACGACACAGGCTTTCACTGGTTCTTCGATGACGGGCTCAATTGAAGCATTTAGAAGAAGAGTTCAAAACATATCCCTCAACAACACAACAGAAATTAACTCTACAATTTTATTCTGTCGCGCTCCTTCTAATAAGTTTAATTATAGTTCTAATCCAACATATGTGACAGGCAGCAAGATTCGAGTGAAGAATGTTGCATCGGATAACCCGGTTGCATATGTGACGACGGTTGGACTATATAACTCTTCGAATGAACTCTTGGCTGTCGCCAAACTTTCAGAGCCACTTAAGAAGAGCGTCGACAACGAGCTTACGATTAGAGTAAGATTGGACTTTTAAAATGTCGTACCGTAAGTTCGGTAAAAACGATATTTTAATCAATACGCTGAAAGCAACCCCACGCAGCGAATTTTATATATATAGTAGTAGCATCTATTATAATAATAGGGGTGCCCAAGAGGGTCAATTTGCTACCAATGTTAGGATGACCGATACGGGATTCGTGAACCTTTACGAATACAATATTGATAAACTATCAGGCTCCAACAACTATATCTACCCTTATCTATCAAAAGATAGTACCCGAGTAAGCCTCCACATGACCGCTTCGGCAGTAACTGCTGAAGAATACGCCACAGAATTCGGTTTTGGCGACAGAATGACAGGTAGTTATCCCCAATACGCCAGCATTAGGAGGGAATTTGTCACAACTCCTTCGGCTTCTGATGCCGGCACAGCCACTGACTGCCGAAAATCGACAACCGACTGCGCTCATAATTACACTTATATGTCTTTGAGAACTATGCTCAATCACTATGGTGCTCTGAGCGACCATTATAAAGTAAGCTCCTCTTATGGAAACAAAGATGTCCAGCAGCTTAATATAATTCATGTGCCTTCAATTTTTTACGGAAACAAGATTAAGCCGGGCACAGTTTCTTTAAGATGGTATGTGACCGGGTCACTAATTGCCGAAGTCGCAGACCTCAAACAAAACGGGGAACTGATTCAGACGAGCAACGGAATCCATTCCGCTGGTTTGTCGGGCAGTGTGCAGGGTGTCGTTCTCTATAACGAGGGTTTTGTGATTTTGACGGGTTCCGTACCAATTACTACTGCAAACTTGATAACTCTTGTGTCTGGCTCAGCGACACGCAAGTGGCCTCGATGGAAGTATTGGGGTGCCGGCGCCAGAGACGGTATAAAAGATTTTGGCATGGGCGCTTATGCTTATACTTTCAGATCCGCATCCTTTGGCATGAATTTTCAAGGGGAAACAACCACCGAAACAATGACATTATATGCCCGGGCCAATAGAGGTGAGGTAAACTTCTCTAACAATCCCACATCTATTAAATATAATCAAGAGCTACTGGAACTCACATCTTCACATGTTTATCAAGAAAATAAAGAAAGGCTTCTTAAAAACATAGTCACATCAAGCTACGGAGATTATGAAGAAAACTTTAGAAGACAGGTATATGTGTCCAAAATTGCCGTATATGATGAACAGAAAAACCTTATAGGAATTGCAACCTTAGCCGATCCGGTCCTCAAAGATGAAAATGAGGACTATGTGTTTAAACTTAAATTGGATCTGTAATATAATAGAAGTATGATTTTAGGTGTCGATGTTTCAA
>Ga0208449_1000902_pt1 | contig 17328 bp, 24 predicted proteins | sample MalvireepMed_s17_FD_184247 | JGI IMG/M metagenome (GOLD analysis project Ga0208449, IMG submission 184247) | Marine viral communities from the Global Malaspina Expedition - Malaspina viral metaG DeepMed_s17 (SPAdes) (version 2) | ecosystem: Environmental > Aquatic > Marine > Oceanic | place...
CTATAAACCTTTTAGTGTTAAGTGGTGAAAAGTTACTCTTGCTAATTGTATCAAATGTAATCCACATCATTATAGTTTTATCTATGTTAGGTATGGAGTCATCATTTAAGAACTTATGTATAGCTTCAATTATTTCTGATGCTGCATCGCTAGTACGAAATATACCATTAAATCTATCTTGATTATGAGATATGACACCAGTTACATAATCGTTATCTAATCCTAACGCATCAGCCATATTTTCTTCGTCATGCTTAAATTTGAATGTTCGGTTTGTGTTTGTCATTGTTGACTCCTTTTGTGTTTATTCTTCTTCTTCTAATAATTTGCTAATGCCACTGTTTACAACTTTATCTACTGTGTCGTGAATGTGCCTTACCATACAGTTAGTTTGTTCACTTAAACCAGCTGTATATCCATCTTTATAACCTGTCCTGTAGTGGCTATCTTTTGATACTACTGTTATTAGCCAGATTGTCACTGAAAATACTATTGACCACATTATAAAGAACCATGTCTCTACAACTGATATGTCGAATGTATTAAATGCTGTGTCCATTGTTCACTCCTTTATTTAGTATTTCCTAGCATCTCTTAATGCTTGTTGGGATATTTGATAGTGTGAGTACGGCTGTGAATCATGATGAGGCTCTATATTCCTCTTCTTCATATATTCTGACTTGTACTCAGTCTTTGTAACCAGCCACTTTACATATTTATATAACTTCTTCAGCATTGTTTACTCCTTATTGTTACATTATTAATTGTTTGAAGGTAGACTCCTTTTTAATTCTTTGTATAATCTGCGACCCCAACTTTTTATTAAAAGAATATATCTTTCAGCGTCAATCTCAATTAAATCCCTGTAATTCGGAAATACTCTTTCCTCCCAAGGTGTCATATGACGATTTTCTGGTAAATCATATTGTATTGGAATACGACGATCATCTTTTGAACTTCCTGGTTTCTTCCACTCATAATATTTAGTTTCACGTTTGAAAATGCACCTTCCTTCCTTTTAATTATATTTGTTATTCCTGCGCTGCTTGTTTAATCGCTCAGGAGAACTGTACCTTGGAAAGTCACTATTAAATATTATCATACAAGTATCTAACTGTAAATATGTTGCCCTGTTACGTTGCTCTACTGATATTACTTTGTCAGGGAACTTGTTTATGATCTCTTTAATAGATAAACTGTCTAAAGTATGCCTATTGATAGGATTGTTGACATGTTTAGTATTCGCCATAATATGCCTTGTAGTGTATGTTAGAATCTTCATAGTGCTGTCTACCAATATATACATCAACTGGTTCTACTGCTGATGATGTTTCTTGGTACTCGTCAGTTAATAACACAACTGTACCAGCTATGCCTAACCTATTCAACACTTCATACTGCCTGTTTGATGCTAAATAATCATTTAACTTCTGTTCACTTGTAAACTGTTTTAATACTGTCATTGTTGACTCCTTTACATTATGTTAATGACCAAGTTACTACAAATATTTAATATATGATAGAGAAATATAGCAGGTTATAGTGCTACTGACTATTCCCATTAGATAATATACAACTGGTATAACTAATAGGACTCATGTTATATCCTCCCTTCAAGGATTTATGGTTTAATTCACCTCATATTTTCTACAGGACACATTACATGCCCTGCATGAGGCTAGTCCTCTTTAGCTTTCTGAACAATAAGTCTACATAAGATGTCTATCCTTTCACAGATAAGACAAATCAAGTAGTACTTAATACCCGTTGGCTTAGGACAATCCTCGATAGACCAGCGTATTTTCATACAGACCTCCCTTTCGAAGATATTACTTGTGTTAAGTATAAGTTTGTACATCTATAATCCCTAGCTTTATAGTCGCCAAGACCTACGACTGTGCCTGCTATACTCCTTATTATCATCACAACAGTGTAATACAAAAGAAAAGGGGACCGAAGTCCCCAATCCGTTACTCTGCTACTGTTCCAATCTTGACTTCTTCCTCGTCGGGGTCTACGTAGACTGGGTCCCAACCGAAGTATGCACAGACTAGGTTTAATGTTTGCAGGTCGGCTACTGCTGATGCCTGTACGTCACGCTTACTAGGTATTGATACCTTGGCTAGTGGTGACCATCCTCTACGTACATCTGCACGCTGAACGTCCTTGATCATCTTCAAGAGTATACCTTTCGCCTCGGATATGAGACCTGCACGGGTGATATTGTTATCAGTCATGATAACTCCTTTCTGGTTATGTTAAAGATTACTATGAATATCTAAAAATGAAATTTAACTAAAAACTGAATTATCAAAATCCCTGGATAGGGTATATAGAGGGTAAAAAGGCCGCGCATCAAAATGACGCAATTTTTTCAAGTTCTCTCTACGCGCGTGCGTATTATATAATATATATATAATTAGTGTTAATGATTGATGTACACTATGGGTGGTATGGGTGGTGTTTAAGAGGAGGGAAAGGAGGGTATAAATTCAGATAAGTCTTGATTGGCGAGTGGTTTTTATAGTAAGCTTTATCATCATGCAGAAAGATATGGAAATTCTTAGTAAGTTGACTGCTGAAGAGCAAGTATCTGTATTATCAATTATATCGAGAAGTACATCTGATTTAAGCCCTATAGAGATCGACGATGTAGTGTACCAAATACCAGAAACTGTGCATGACTTGATTGACAATCTAGCGTTACAAATTAAAGAATTATCTACTTTAGATGGCGATATAAGCAAGCCAAACTAAATGGAGTATCGCAAGATAAAAGGAGTGAAGCATTACGTATTCGATGATGTACACGACTTCAATAGCTTCTTCACTGACGAAGACAATAGACCAAATATAAGCTTTGACTGGCGCACAGCAAATGAAGGTAACTGGGTTTTAGCTGACGATGGCGGAGTCATACAGTTACTTAAAAGGTCAAATATTAGACATCCGAATGACAGAAGAAACTATAAATATTGTGAAAATTATGTTCGCACTGTTGTTGGCACTTTCTTATGCTTACCTAAAACGTATATGGACACTGATTTCTCACAGCACAAGAACAGGTATACATTCTCAAAGTCGATTAAAAGACCTGATACTAATTTTTACAAAAGAGATAAAACTACTAAAAAAGAAAAAGTATTTGCAACGAACGTTGCAGTTGGTATGGGTGCCGTTAAAAGTTACATGGATGCGTTTAGTGAATTGGACTCGTACAAAGCTGGGAAGAAAGCGGCGATATTATTAAGGCAGGAGAGAGTTATGAAAGAAGTTGAAAAATCAGTAGTAGATGTAGCTAAGTCATTAGGTGTTGACCATGAGTATGTATTAACTAAGTTGAAGTGTTTAGTAGACAGCTCACCTGAAGATAATATTGTTTTAAATGCTGTAAAAGAAATAGGCAAAGCTATAGGTACTATAGGTGGAGCTACTGTTAAACATAAGGAAACTGGTATAATAGGACTATTCCAAGGTTTTCAGCCTGATCAGCTTGAAGAAGCTAAAAGACCTGAACTATCCGAAATAACTGAAAAAGGAGAATAATATGTTATGTCCCCATTGTGCATCAATGCACACTAAGATACATGGGTACCGTCGTAATACAGATAACGATCTGATGCAACGTCACTTATGTCGTAAATGTAATCACACTTTCACAATACCATATGAAACACAAGTACAAGATAGTGATACTGAAGATTCTGTGCGTGTGAAGTCAGGTGGATTGTTAACGTTTGAGTATAATGGTAAAATAAGGATACATGGATTAACTGATGTTCATGTAGGAGCTAACGAGCATGACCATAAGAAACTGAAAGAAGCTATAAGCGTAATCAAGAAAGATAAGTTTGCCAGGTGGTTTGGTAATGGTGACTTAATAGAATGCATACCTCCAAACTATCATATCCCTCAGCGTGGTCAGAGTATGTCACCAGATGATCAGTATGAAGAGTTCATAAAATTATGTAGACCTATTGCGGATAAGTGTTTGTTTATTCGTGGTGGTAATCATGATTATTTAAGAAGCTTGAGAGTTCTTGATTTTGATATATCAAGAGGCATAGCTAATGCTTTGCAAGTACCTTATTATGAATTGCCTGGGTATACATCAATTGTAACATCTGGCAGAACTTGGAATCTTGTTAGTGGTCATGGTACAAGTGGAGCAAAGAATGGAGATTTAGAATTAGACAGGTTGGCTGCTGTCTATAGTGATGGCGATGTATTCTTTTTAGGTCATAATCATCAGCTATATACTAAGCCTATAGACTCTATAGCTATATATAATAATGAGGAAACTTTACATAGAAGGTGGTACATAAGAGGCGGTAGCTTCTTACGTTACGCGGACTACGCACGATACTCCATGTATCAGATTGTTAGGACAGGATGGGTGACAATGGAGTTTGATCAAGATAGAATTGAATGTTGGGTAAACTGATGGCAAAGCGTAAAAAAGCAATAACAAAACATGATATGATACGTTCTATAAATGTATTGAACGCTAAAGTAGATTATGTTGATAATGCAGTTACATCAATGAGTGAGATGTTTAGAGATTTTGTAACTTTCATGGAATTTGAAGACCAGTTCTTTGAATATCTTGATGCAAAATTTAAAGAAGATGAAGATAAAGACTAATGCCGTTAAACGAATATAGGTATTTAAAAAAGACAGACAAAGGCAAACATATAAATTTGGCTACAGGTCAGCCTAAAGAAAAAAAGAAAGCTAAGTATACTCCGTATTATGCTGTTAAAGATGGAAGAAGATTGACAGGTAGTGAGGTAAAGAGACATGAGATAGTACTTACTGAAAAAGGCAAGCCTATTCCTAATCCAATGGCTACTCCTGGAATTATATCTCTTTTGCCTACTAGTCTTTATGATTTAGCTTTTGAGACTTTACTAACTGGAATGTCTTATGCAGAAGGTGTTGACCCAAGAGTGGCTATTGTAGCTGGTCTTGCAGCTGGAAAAGTAGCTCCTAAATTGCCATCCGCAGTTAAAGCTGCCAATATTAAGAGTGGAGCATATTTGACAAGGAGAGCTGTAGACAAAGGGTTTGAAGCTGTGAAAAGAGACCCAATGCTTGCTGATATTCCATTTGAAAAAGTTTCTAAGTTTTTACCTAAAACTGGAAAAACATTGGTTTCTGGATCGTATTGGCCTCATATGGGGAAAAATTTAATGCGCTCTACTGGACCGCCTTTCGTGCCAGTAAAGAGGGTTTCTCAAGGGTGGGAACCAGTTTTTACATTTCAAGAGCAATCGTTATTAGATTTACTTGCTTCATCTGGAGGATTTAGTGCTCCGACTATTTTTAAACGAAGGTGGGGTGAATCTGTTGTTAGACACGAAGGTCGTCATTATAAACAAAATGTAGAAGGTTTGCGAAATAAAATAAGAAGGGGAAATTTGGAAGCAATGGAACGACCATTAACAGGTGGAGTAGCAGGTCTTGAATACAGTACATTGATTAATATACCACAACCTAAAAATTGGAAAAAAATTATACCTAAAAAATATATTGATTCAAAAGGTAGTCTCAAATCTGCAGAGATTATTTATGAAGAAGCTTTGTCGGCAGGTAAATCGACTGCGTATGCAAAAAAATATCTTGGTAGATATAAAAAGAATATTGAAGATTATGAGTACGTTACACGACATATTGAAGTTGAAGCAAGAATAGAGGAGATTTCGTCATTAGGCAAAAAGAATTGGCATGCGTACAGAGATTTAACAAAACGCGCTGGATTTACTAAAAATCAGGTAGAAGATATGGTTTCTGATTATCGAATGGCGAAGTTTAAAAAATATCCATATGTTCCTCAATCCCTTGCTGAGGGAATTACAAAACTAAAAAAGTGAATATAAACAGTCAAAATATAAGCGAAGCTGAGGAAGCTTTAAAGTTATCTAGTAAAGACTTAATATCTTTTGGTAAGTTATTTTTACCTGAAGACTTTATGCGTAGTGAGACGCCTCCATTCCACTATGAAATATCTGATTGTATTGATAATAAAGAGGTAAAGCAGTTAGCTGTTATTGTTCCTAGAGGGCATGGTAAGACTATTTTAACAAAAGCTTCTATACTGAAAGATTTCATTTTTTGTCCACCTGATGATTTTTATTTCTATGCCTGGGTATCTGCAACACAAAAACTTTCAGTTGGTAATATGGATTATATTAAACATCATTTAGATTATAATGAAAGAATAAGATATTATTTTGGAAATTTAAGAGGTAGGAAATGGACTGAAGAAGATATAGAACTTTCTAATGGATGTAAGTTAATTAGTAAATCTAATGTTGCTGGTATTCGTGGTGGCGCTAAGTTACACAAAAGATATGATTTAATTATACTTGATGACTTTGAACATGAAGCAAATACTATTACAAGAGAAGCTCGTGATAAGAACGCTAACTTAGTAACTGCTGTTGTATACCCAGCATTAGAACCTCATACAGGTAGATTAAGAGTAAATGGCACTCCAGTGCATTATGATTCGTTTATTAATAATTTGTTAGTACAGCATAGTAAAGCTATGAAGGATGGAAGGGAGTTTGCCTGGGAAGTAATTACATATAAAGCATTGCAAGGAGATGGAACACCTCTATGGCAATCATTCTTCCCAGCCTCTAAGATCGAGGAAAAGAAAAGGTTTTATTCTGATTCAGGTCAACCTCATAAGTTCTACCAAGAATATATGATGGAAGTGATGAGTGAGGAAGATGCTGTATGGACAAGGAAGCATTTAAAGTACTATGATGGTTATTATAAGAATGAAGATGATATAAATTATCTTAGTATTGATGGTGAGGATGTACCAGTTAATACATTTATTGGATGTGATCCTGCTACAGATATAGATACTAAGCATTCTGACTTTAGTGTTATCATGGTAGTCGCAGTAGATGCAAATAATGAGTTATATGTTTTAGAGTATGAAAGGCATAGGAGTATCCCTACTATTGGCACAAAGAGCGCTGATGGAGGTATCATTGGTCGTACTGGAGTTGTTGATTATATATTGGAACTACATGAGAAGTATAATTGTATATCATCTACAGTCGAAGATGTTGCTATGAATCGTAGTATATTCCAAGCGTTGAATGATGAAAGAAGACGGTTAAATCGTTATGACATAGCAGTCATTCCTCAAAAGCCAGGTGGCTCTAATAAGAGGAATCGTATATATTCTGGTCTTTCTGGTAGATTTAGTATGGGAACAGTACATATTAGAAAAAATATGTTTGATCTAATTAATGAAATTGTTACATTTGGACCTAAAATGTCCCATGATGATACCATTGAGACTCTATATTATGCACAAATCCACGCATTTCCGCCTAATATGAAGAAGAATAAAGACAAAAAGGTTTGGTTTAAGCCTAAAAAGAGAGCTAAAAGCTGGTTAGTGGCATAATAATGGCTGGACGTACTTTATTAGATATATTCACTGGTGGCAGAGTTAAACATACTGGAGTAGGTAAGTATAGAGGATCACCAGGAGCTGCACCTACTGTTCCAGCTGTGTTTTCTAAGTTATATGAATCAATGACAGAATATCAAGAAAGAGGAATGTCTGAAGAAGTTTTTCCAGCAGGTAAAAATATATTTGGTCAACCTACAGAGCCTATAACTCAGGGTAATTTGTATGAAATTGCTATGGGTGCAGCTGGAGTTGGTGCTGTTGTTAAAACAGCTAGTACTGCAAGGAGGTTATTCTCAGGATGGGCAGAGAATTTACGTAAATATAGGGGAGAAAGTAAAGCAACGGATGCTATTATAAATAGAGCTTCTAGGCTTGTAAATGAAAATGATATAAAGGGAACTCAAAACTCTTTAGTTAAACTAAATAACAAACTAGGGTTAGGAAACAAAGTAGTGGTTCCTGAAATTAAAGGAGCTGCTGGAGCTGGAACGAAACAAGCTGCACAGGCAAAAGGAGCTACAAAGAAAGCAAAAGAAGCAAGTATGACTAGAAGTAGAAAAGAAGTTGAGAGAAAGGCTAAAAGAGCTTTAGAGGAGGAACAAAAAACTGGATATGAGCCATACCATAGAGGGACTCAGAAGTTAGATAGATAATGCCTCCTCAAAATCAAATTTCAAAAAATGCAGGTTCATTAAAAGGTGGTAATTATTGGCAGAATTTCGTACCTCATCAGAAATTCTCATTAGATCAGCAATATGCTGGAAAACAACCTCTGATTAGTTCACCACTTTTTATGAGTCATAGTACAACTGATCTTTCATCGTCTACCTATGGCACTGGTTACTCTGGTGATCAAAGCAGAAGTCTTTCTGATTTTTTAGATATTAAATCAATTATTAAGAGTGGAGGAAAAAAAGGAGCTGTTGTGTTTCCAGTTGGTAAAAGTGGTGTCCTTTCAGGTCGTTGGGATGTAAGTGGAAAATCACCATATGAGCATAAAGCAAAGTTAAAATATAGTTGGTCAATATAAAATGCCTAATGGGAAAGAATATTCATTTGGGGAGACTTATTCTCCATTTGGCTCAGAGTCAATGAGTTTTACTCCTGAAGCAGGTAAATCAATTGAAAGCGCAGTTTCAGATTGGTTGAAAACAGGAGGAGATGTATCAAAATGGGGAGGGTTAGGAGGCAAACTGAAGAAAGGATTAGACGTAGTGAACCTTTTTGGGTCTGCATCAAGAACATATGCAGAGCAGGAAGCTTTATATAAAGAAAAAGGTCCAGGATATGCTAAGAAACCTGGAACATCATTACATGAAACTGGAACAGCTGTTGATATTCCTGAATCCCTTGCGTATTTTAGAAATTGGTTAGCTGAATCTGGGCAAAAATATGGGTGGAGTCAGAGAAAGTATAGTGGAACTAAACATCATTTTGAATATAACAAACCTGTGCAATCTTCAGAAGATTTAGCAATGTCTGCTATGCAAAAACCAAGTGAATCTTTATTTTAATTAAGGAGTAAGTATTGGCTAAAAGAGGAAGAAAAAATAAAGCAGCTATCAATAAGCAATTATGGGATAGAGCTAACGGTACAGATAGATCAAAGTGGTATTTAAAAAGTCAGAAAGGCTATGATTTTTATTTAGACGAACAGCTCTCTGAGGCTGATAGGGATTCTTTAGAAGAAGCTGGAATGCCAACATTCACGATTAATAGGATATTACCTATTATCGAGATAATGAAATATTTTGTAACCGCTAATAACCCAAGGTGGAAAGCTGTCGGTGTGACTGGTGATGATGTTGATATTGCTCAAGTACACTCAGAACTTGCTGATTATTGTTGGCATTTGTCTAATGGTAAGTCTGTTTATGGTCAAGTAATATTAGATAGCTTAGTCAAAGGGCTAGGTTATTTTCTTGTAGATGTAGATCAAGACGCTGATCATGGTAAAGGTGAAGTAACTTTTAGTCGTATTGATCCATATGATGTATTTGTAGACCCTGCAAGTAGAGACTTCTTATTCAGAGATGCTGGGTTTATTATGATAAAGAAGCTTTTATCTAAGACACAGTTAAAGAATATGTTCCCTCAACATGCAGCTAAGATTAATAAAGCATCTGGTGGCTCTAGTATTTATTCTTATTCTGATAGAGATATAGAAAGTTCTAAAGTTGTATACCCTGATGATATTTCATCAACATATACTCCAGAATCAGAAGAAGATGAACTTATAGGATATTATGAGAACTATAGTAAAATAAAAGTTCCATTTGTTAATGTATTTTTACGCATTGAGCCAACTGAAGAGGAACTAGATCAGATTCAAAGGTCTGTTGAAGTACAAGTAAAAGAGTTTGAAGCTGAAGTTAGTGTTCAGTTGCAAGAGAATACATTACAAATACAACAAGCTTTTCAATCTGGAGAAATAATAGAAGAAAGAGCTGCATTAGAGATAGAGAAAGCTAATAAGATGGCTGAAACATCTGTAGCTGAAAAAAGACAAGAATTAATGTCTATGGCTCAAGATGCTGTTACTAGGATAGAGCAGCGTGTATTACGTAAGAAAGAATTCGATTCTTTAATGAAGTCAAAAGAGTTTAAGAAAGCTGTCGTTGATTTTGTTGAATTTTATGAAACAAGGATTGTATTAGTGTGTAGTGTTGGAGATGATACTTTCTTATATGAATATGAGTTACCAATCACTGAATATCCGATAGTGCCAATTCCATATCTTTATACTGGCACTCCATATCCAATGTCAGCTGTAATGCCTCTTATAGGTAAACAGCAAGAGATTAACAAAGCTCACCAGATTATGATCCACAATGCTAACTTAGCTTCTAATTTAAGATGGATGTATGAAGAAGGTTCTGTTGATGAAGAAGAATGGGAACAATATTCTTCTGCTCCAGGGGCTTTATTAAAGTATAGGCAGGGATTCACTCCTCCAACTCCTGTATTACCAGCTCCTATCAACAACGCTTTTTATACTATTACTCAAGAAGGTAAGGGGGATGCGGAGTATATAAGCGGAGTTCCTTCAGCTATGATGGGATTTACTCAAGACCAAGCTGAGACTTATAGAGGATTATTAGCTAATGATGAATTTGGTACTAGGCGATTAAAATCTTGGATGTCTACTATTGTCGAACCAGCCTTAGAATATTTAGGTAAATGTTTCCAGATGGTAGCTCAAAGACATTATACAATAGACAAAGTATTTCGTATTGTCCAGCCTGGGGCTGGTGGTGAAGAGCCAGGTGAGAAAGAATCACGTATAAATATTCCTATCTACAATGATTACGGTGAAGCAATAGGTAAATATATGGATTATGAATCATCAAGGTTTGATATTAGGATGATATCAGGTGCTACTATGCCTGTTAATAGATGGGCTTTGTTAGAAGAATATTTTAGATGGTTCCAAGCTGGATTGATTGATGATATAGCTATGGTAGCTGAGACTGATATAAGAAACAAGAAACAGTTGATAGAAAGAAAGAGTATGTATTCTGAGATGAGGGGACAGTTGGAGCAGTTATCAGAAGCTTTAAAAGATAAAGAAGGTACAATTGAAACATTAGAAAGACAATTAGTACAAGCAGGTATAAAAATGAAAGTTCAAGAAGGTGGAGTTGAAGTAAGAAAAGGTGTACTTCAAACAGAAGCTGAACAGAAACTATTGCGTAATATGATGCGTAGTGAGTTCCAAGCAGCTAAGAGAGAGCTATCAAGAGAAATAAAGATGGCTGTTAATGAAGAAAAAAATAAACAGAAAAAAGACTTTGACAACAATAGTTAACTGTCATAGATTAAAAGCAAATACATAAAAAGGACGAATTATGGAAGAAAATGTACAAGTAAGCAACGCTCCTGAGAATGGAGTCCCTGAAAGTAATACTGAGAGTTCTGGCGATGATTTTTTCGAGGCGCTAGATACTCAAGTTAATAGTGGTATATTAGACATGCCTTTACAAGAGCAGACAACCTCTGATTATAATGACGAGCAAGCTGGGGATGAATATCTCAAGCAGCAAGCATCAGACCAGAGCCCTGTTGAAGGACAAAAGCCAGTGGATATTGAAAATCTGCAAACAAGGTATAGTGATTCTAGTCGAGAAGCTAAAAAGTTAAATAGTAAGCTAAAAGAAATAGAGCCATATATGCCGATCCTCGATGCAATGAGAGAAGACCCTAATTTAGTTCAGCATGTGCGGAATTATTTTGAGGGTGGAGGTCAAGCCCCGGTAAGCATGAAGGAACAGCTTGCATTGCCAGAAGAGTTTGTGTTTGACCCTGATGAAGCTATGTCCAATCCCGAATCGGACTCAGCGAGAGTTTTAGGTGCAACAATTGATGGAGTTGTCCAAAAACGTCTTAATGACACTCTTTCTGCTCAGAAAGCCGAAAATGTTAGATTTTCAAAAGAATCTGCGTTTAGGCAGAAGCATAATATGTCAAATGACGAATGGACTAATTTCCTAAGTTTTGCAAAAGATAAGACTCTCGAGTTAGAAGATATTCATTATCTTATGAATCGTCAGACAAGGGAACAGAATATAGCCCAAAATGCAAATCAGGAAGTATCCTCTCAAATGAGAAGGGTACAGCAGAAACCACAATCTTTAGCCTCGGCAGGCAGCCAACCCGAACCACAAGTATCTCCTGAAGATAAAGTGTTCGATGAAATACTGGGATTTGACAGTAAATTGGACGAAGCATTTGGTGCATAGCACTTAGTGCTTTAATTAATAATACGAAGGAGATAAATCATGGCTGATTTATTTAGTCTAGAGTCAACTACCGATATTAGTTCTGGTGGTTCGACTGGTTCCGCCAGATATGGGCAGGACCTTAACACTGGCGTACTTCGCAGAAAGTATAACTTCGGGGATAGAGTTTCAGAGTTAGCAATAGCTCAAGACCCTTTCTTCCGTTTTGTATCGAAACTTGCGAAGAAGGCAACAGATGATCCTGAGTTTAAGTACACAGAACGCAGACCTTCATACCATAAAAGATATGCTTACCCTGTAGCTTTCAGTAATGATAATGTTACATGGGTTGAGACTCTTGATGGTACTGATATAGACACACAGCTTGATAGTTATGAGACAGCTGCTACTACAGTTTATGTCAAAATGATGTGCGATTATAAGAAGAGTGGGAATATCCAAAATATATTTGGAAATTCAGGTAGTGAGATAGTGATAGGTGCAGATGGAACGCAACCTTCATTTTTCTTGCCAGATCAACTGGTTAAGATTAATTTTGGTAATTCGAGTGCATCCTTATCCGCTAAAGTTAAAACTGCTTCTTATGCCGTCGTTAAGGTTAGTTCTGTTACACTTCAGGATGAGTCTACAAATCCTCCAACTGCTCACGGTGAAGGTGAAGCTGCAATATTAAAGGCTGTAGTTGTTAAAACTAAAACTGCTGGTCATGACGTAATTGCAGGTATAAACTCCGCTGCTCCAGCTGGAGATTCAACGTATAATGTTTCAATATCTGGACAGGGCGAAAGCAATGGAGCAGGTCTTGAAGATTATAGATCGTATGTTGTTGGTACGGCTCATGCTCAGGGTAGTGGTTATCCTGAGACTTGGAAAGATCAACCTTTCTCGACAGCTTACGGGCGTACACAAATTTGGAAAACTGCAATGGCAATGGATAACACTACACGTGCTACCGTGCTAAAGTATGAACCAAATGAGTGGGCTCGTGTCTGGCGTGAGAAGTTGATAGAGCATAAATGGGATATTGAACAAAGTTGTTTGTTTGGTTCTCAATATGACTCAGGTTCAGAATGGTACACTCAAGGTGCCGTTGATTTTGTCACTCAATATGGTAATGTGTTTAGTTTAACTCATGCGACTAAAACACAGGATGATTTCCTTGATGATTTGAGTAATTACTTAGACCCACGGTACAATAATGCAAATGCAACATTGTTCTTCGTGGATACGCAGACATATAATTGGTTGCATAAACTAAGTGGTTATTTCTCAAATAATCTTGAGATTTCACCTAACTTCCGTGCTGATATGGCGCTATCAAGTAAAAAGAAGGTTTTTGGAGTTGATATTAGTGTTATTTCTACACCTTACGGTGATATGAATGTAGCACGTAATGTTCACCTAGATGGTTCTGCTATCAAGATGCTTGCTGTTAATATGAGGAACTGTGCATACAGGCCTCTTGTTGGTAACGGCTTGAATCGTGATACAGCAATCTATGTAGGTGTCCAAACCTTAGAGAATAGTGGTGTTGACCGTCGGGTTGACTTAATTCAAACAGAAGCTGGGATGGAATGGTCAATGCCGGAATCCCATGCTTACTGGTCTTAAAGGAGGTATGAATTATGGCTAATCCTTTATACGGACAAAATAAAGCTGATGATCTACTTGATGCTTGGAAAGGTATTGATCCTGGATATTTAGACTTTTGCGCTGGACATCAGGGAAACTTAACTGCAACGGCTGTAGCTGTGACAGATGCTGAGGCTGATTCTGCTGCTTCTAGTGCTAGTGCTGCTAATATTTTAGCTGCTACACTTGCACCTGGAGCAGTAAATAGTTATGCTCATGATGGTGGAGCTGCTGGTTCAGTATATCTTCCTGATGCAGTAAAAGGTACTCATCTTGCTATGGAGTGCACTGGTGACATAGACCAGACTGGAGCTACTACTATATTTACAAGAGGAGCGGCTGTTGTTGCTGCTTCAACTGTTGATACTAGTCCAGTTTTTGCAAAACAAGTAGTAGGCATCATTAATGGAGCAACTGCTTCTGCAATAGAAACGCTGGGTACATTAGGTACTCCAACATCTATAAAGCTGATATATACAGCTGCTGCTGCTAACACTAACTTTTTAGGTGCAGGAAGTATTTTTCACTTCTTTGCCCCTTCAGATGGTGAGTGGTTAGTAAAAGTATGGTGTATACCAGAAGGTACTGGTGCTACTGGCGTATTTACAACTTCAGCGAGTTAAGGAGGTAACTGATGGCTACTAGTACAAAAACAATGGTTACAGCACTTGGGTCATCTTGGAATGTCCAGTGTGCTGAAATGGTGTTTGATTATGCTCAAGTGGGTGATCATTCTTCTGAATCGTATCATTTAATTGGGCAATTAAAAGTTCCAGCTAATTCCTACATACTTGATGTGCAGGTTCATGGTATTGCTTTATGGGTTTCTGGAGCTGCCGTTGCAATGATAGTTGGTGATCAAGATGATGATAATAGTTTTTATGCATCTACTAACTTAAAAGCAACAGACTTGTTAGTTGGTGAAGCTAATACAGTTGAACACCCTGGTGGTCTTGCTGGAGCTGACATAGCATCAGAGCAGAGAGTTTTTTATTCTGCTTCTGCAAGAACTGTTATTGCTGACATTACAGTTACAAATCATGCGACTGCTGTAAGCGCAGGAAAAACAAGAGTTCTTATACTGTATTGTTGTCCTCCAGCTGATAGCGTAAAACCATAATCTTAAATTCGAGAGGTAATAGCTCGATATATGGATAAAGTATAGGGAGGCTCGATACTTCCCTATACTACTAAATATGAAGACGAGGTTCTTTTGTTATTTTGCTCCTCCTTTTTTAATTTAAGAGCCTTAGTCTTCATAAAGTAAGAATGAGAAAATATGGCAACATTTGAAGCACAAGTAGAAGGTTTGACAACAATAACATTATCTGGTAGTACTACTCCTACTCAAGATGAACTAACTCAGTTTTTAATTGATGGTGTTATAGATGTAACTAGTAAACTGATATCAGTTCGATCTCAAGATAAAGACCTTTTTCAAAGAGAAAGTGCGACTATAGATAGTAATAGTGGTCTTGATGTTGGTGGAGCTGATATTATTTCTGTTATGAGAGAAGCTGGGGCTAGTGGTGATGCTGACGGTAGTACTGCTTGGAGACCATGTAAAAAAGTTCCTGCATCTCTGCAGTCAAGAGTAGTTGATACTACTAGTCTTCATTATTCTTCTGCATATAACCCCGTATATATAATTGATGATAATGGCAAGGTTAATGTATATCCTGTAGCTAGTTCGAATAATGGATATAAAGTATTATTTGTTAATAATGTCCCTACTGATGAAACTAATGGAGTTTCATTGACAAGGGCACACTCTGATATAAAGTGGTTCCCAAATAATAAAGTTTATCTTGTAGTTATATACGCAGCTGTAAAGTCTTTAGAAGCAAAGTTATCAAGTTATACTATTGAGGAAGAAGACACTGAGTTAGTTGCATCTTTACAGTCGGTGTTACAGCAGTTAAGGTCTGATTATAATAGTGGGTTCTTACCTGATAAACAACAAGAAGCTGCAATACAATCTGAAGCACAGGCAAGGGCTTAAGTATGACAGTAGATGAAATGATGGAAAGGTCTGGAGTTAATAAGACTGGGTTAGCATTAGCATGGATTAAAGATGCAGTCCATATGATACAGTCTAATTCAAAAGAAAATTTAAAAGTAGATAAACAGAATATTATAGATGGTGAAAGAGACTATATAATCCCTTGGGACTATGTAGCTATAAAGTCTGTATCAATAAAAGATACTAGTGATAGTAAATATAAGCGTATTAAGAGACTTGCTATACCACCTGTAATGTCAGAAGATACAGACCCAGAATAATGAGTTATCAAACTAATAGGAATTGGTATTACTACTTAAATGGTAGAGACTTACAGCTTTATCAATTATCTAATTATGGTAATGTTTCTACAGTTGCAGGCAAAAGAGTTAGACTACCTGAAGAACCATATGGTAATTTTTTAGTATATCCAGATGAAGATATTACAAATGGCTTAAGGATAGAGTATACACACTTAGGCGAACCATTTGTATCTGAAGCTATGGAAGATACTAATGTAAAAGCATCTGGGACAGATATATCATTTTCTACAACTACAATTACTGGTATTGGAACGAATGATGGATTTGCTGCATTAGATAAAGTAAGAATTATAGGTTCTGCTAGTAATGATGGTGATTATACTTCAGTCGCTGGTGGTAGTGGGACTACTCTTGTATTTGCAGCTTCAACATTTACAGCTGAATCTGCAGGAGAAAGTATAACAGTATATCAAATACCAAAAGCAGTAACAACTGCTTCCGCAGATGAGTCATCTCATGTTAACTTAAATAGGATGCTTTCACTAGCTGTAGTTGATTATCTACAAGCTAAAGTAGCTGAGCTGTCTGGTAACTTACCATTAAAAGATTACCATATGAGAGATTTTTGGAAAAAGGTTGGAGACAATGATAGTAATAAGCGAAAGATTGCGATGTCGTTTTCGATGTCACCTTTTGCAATTAGATAACATGATAGCACAAATCTATTGATATAGAAATGAAAGTGCTGTAAGTTAATAGTTAACCAAGATGCCCATGAGAGTAGCCAAGCTCGGCAAGGCATCATAACTTAGGAGAAATAAGATGGCAAAAGGTCTACAAAGCTGGAGTGTAAAAGAATCGGGAGCCCCCGTTACTTCAGCGGAAATCAAAGATGGTGATGGGACAACCACAGTATCATTTTCTTCAACTACAAGAGCTATGTTAGGTGTAACGGCTGCTACTGGGTCTGGAACTATGACTCTTACATTAGCTGGTGGAGGAACTTTAGTTATACCAAACGCAGCTATTAATTCTGTATTTGCACCAGGCTCAATTATACCATTCGCTTGCGATTCATTTGTTTTTAGCGGGGCTGAATCAGCTTTTCAAGTCGTTGGTTTATTCTAAGGGAGATATGATATGAGAAATTTAAGTAGAAGTGCTCCACTAACAGGTGGCGGCACAATATCAGGCGATTTAACTATTGATGGTGACTTAACTGTAAGTGGTAGCGGTGGAGCAGTATATGAT
>Ga0208449_1000904_pt1 | contig 17301 bp, 21 predicted proteins | sample MalvireepMed_s17_FD_184247 | JGI IMG/M metagenome (GOLD analysis project Ga0208449, IMG submission 184247) | Marine viral communities from the Global Malaspina Expedition - Malaspina viral metaG DeepMed_s17 (SPAdes) (version 2) | ecosystem: Environmental > Aquatic > Marine > Oceanic | place...
CAGTTGAGATTGCCGTTAAGGCATTCGCACCGATAGCGGTGTTCTGTAAAGCGGTAGACTCGGTTGAATCCAACGCGTCTTTACCAACAGCCGTACTGTCCGTATCTGCTGAACCGCCACTACCCAAACCGTGGCCAATGTCCAGACTGCCGACTGTGAGTACGCCAGAAGCAATATCAACCGCGCCAGTCGAAGCGACGGTGAGGCGGGTGACGCCAGCAGTTTTTGCAGTAATCACTCCAGCGGAGTGGACTGCGCTTAAAACAACTTCTGAACCAGAAATGTTGCCGCCGACCAGATACGCCTTACCCGCAAGACTAGCGTGTTCGTTACCAAAAATTTGAACGTAGCTTCCGCGAGTAGACGCCGCTGCACCACCGCTGGCTAAAGCGATGGATTTATTGTCAGATGCATCACTAGTACCGGTGTTTATTAAATTGTCTGTTTGACCGGATATTATCACGTTGCCAGCCGAGTCGATGGTTTGGCGAAGTACGCCATTCGTGCTGAAACCCAGCGCATCCGCACCTGTCTGGTACAGACCCGTGTTTACGTCACCGTTAAAAATTAAAGCTGGTGCGGCAGCAGAACCAGCAGACAAATCTAGTACGCCGCTGAATGCGATTCCCCCGGTGGCTTTAATCGAACCAGCCACATCCAACTCTACTGTCGGCGCAGCGACACCCACGCCCAATCGCGCTGGATCACCCGCTGAACCGCCTTCTACAATGTAAACACCATCTGTCCCGCCGTCAGACGGTTGCCATTGCATCATCTCGCCAGCACCATCAGATTTGATGATCGGCTCGTTCTCTATCGTCGTGCCGCCTCGATGGATGAACGGCCTGCTTGAAATATATGAGCCCATGATGTTTTAGATGGTAAATTCAACCACGGTCTTGTCCACCGCATCGGTGCGGACCGCGCCTCGGTAGCCGATGCCTGTCCACACTCCACCGGTGCCGTCCTTGGCTGTCCCGCAGGCAGCCAGGACATGATGCGCATTGCTGCTGCTTGGCGTGCCTGAATCCGCGAACAAAATGTGAAGCACACTCGCCGATTGATTCTGTATCGTGATGCTCTCCCGATATTTGTTCTTGTCGAGGTTCGTCGCCGCTGCCCCGGTGAAAGAGGTGCTGGCGGACGTGATCTGTGTTCCTGCGTTAGTGACTGTTGCCATATTGCTTGAAGTTCTTAATTACCGGTCTGTCTGTAACTGGTATGCACCTCCACCGGCATCGAGGTGCCCTGCTGCTGTTCGCTCTCCAAAATTCTCAGTTCATCCATGATGGCCGACTGCGCCCGCTGCTCCTCGATCCCGGCGAGGGGCTCCTTCTCGTCTGCCTGAAGCAGATCGGAGGCGGCGCCGTGCGCCAGAAAATCCCGAAACTGAAACGGGATGGAAATTTTTGTCCAAGGCGCCCCGCCATCGGTCGGCTCGTTGCTGCCGCTCGAGGTGTGCGCACTGCTCGCCTCGTAGAGCTCAGCCGGGTTGCCGGTGGCCGGAAAGCGCACCACATCCCCCAGCGCATAGGCCACGCTGGCCGTGCTGTGGGCGGTATGCTCGAGGATCGGCACCCGCTTGCGGAAGCGCACATAGACCACGTTCGGCCCCTGCAACACCTGTATGCCGCTGCTGCTCAACTCGAAATTCAGTGAGGTGGCGTACTTGTTGTATTTGGGGTGACGATCGAACGCCTCATAAACCGTGCCCATCTTGTTGGATTCCCACGACTGCTCGTACCCGATCACCTTGTCGAAATCCTTGACCTCACCCCAGTAACTCGCGTTGGTCGGCACCGTCCCGGCGCCCGCGTTGGTGTGCATCTGGTAGTTTTTGTCATTCACATAGTAGTAAACCTGATCCCCCACCGCGTAGTCGGTTGCGGCGGCGTAATCGTTGAAATCGTAGGACGTTTTTAGCTCCGCCCAGAAGGTGCCGATCGCGTCGGCCGAGTCGCTGGGCTCCTGCGCGTTGGACGCCTTGAGCGAGATCACATACCGCTCAGCGTTGCGGTCGTAGAACTCGGCGGCGGCAGCCACGGTCGCGGAGGCGTACACCTCGCGATAGTAGCGCTTCTCGCAGTACATGAGGTCCGGCCAGTGCGTCGCGTTCCAGATCGTGCGCAGCCGGGAGTTGAAGAAGGAGACAAGCAGGGCCTCGTCCTGGGTGGACAGCTCATCGTAGAGGCGCTGCGCAAAGTGCGCGCCCGCCTTCAGCAGATCGGTCCAGACCAGTGCCCTCATGTTTTAACCCCCGGGCTTGCACTCGGGGTTGTCCCTTAAAAATTTGTTGACGTTCTTTTGATCCTCCCAGAAATGCGGGTCCTGCTGCAACCAGCGAAAGTAGGTCCGCGCCGGGATGGTCGATTCCAGATCATATTCACTGCCGGGCTTGCGCTGCCAGTTCTTGTATTTCTGGAAAATCTTCTGCGCGTTCTTTCGGTACGCCTGCTTTTCAAGGGCCACATAATCGCCCACAAAGCTGCCGGTCCGAAACTCGCGCTCCATACGGTTCCGCCGCCTCCTCGAGAGATTCGAGAATTGGGGAATGATAATGCTGGGCGCGCCCGAAGGCGCACCCAACAGATTATTCGCATCAGCCATCAGCCCTGTCTCAGGGTGAAGTCTGATTCCATGAGCGCCTTGAAGTAGAACTCCATGCGCCCAGCCGTCGCGGATGTGTTGGTCGCGTCACCCAGGTTTCCGGATGAACTTGTAAACAAGAAGTCCAACCTCGACTTGGTTGCCCCGGTGTCATTGATGAACACATTACCCAGTGCGCCTGCCGTGGCATCATCTGATCCCCAGATAGTGCCCTGCACAGTAAGCAGATTTCCGTCAATGAAGTAGTCGGCATCAGCACCAATAGTACCGCTTTCAGCCGACAACCCGTTGTGACCCACATCAACCGAGATGTTGCCGGTGGGATGGGCAAAAGCCTGCCCCACCCGCGCAATCACGCCGGTGTCGAGCAGACATTTCGGCAGCGTGTGCGAGATCGTCTGTGTCGTGGCCGCCGCTGTCAGCTCCGTGTAATCAAACACCAGCACGTCGGTGAATCCCGTCATGCCCCGTTCATTAGAATTTAACCTATACCAATTAGCCATAATATCCTCCTTGTAATTAGTCTGCTGCGGTTAATTTCGCCAATCCACGCGGAGACTTGCAGCAAAGCGAGTAGATCACCTTGGTGTAGCCGCGCTTCCCGCCGCCCTCGTCAGTCATGTCAACCGTGTGAAGGCTGTCCATTGTCTGAAGCTCGAGGAGCGAGGTGTCCAGAATCAGCCCTGCGTCATCGTCAAACGTCCCGTTTGCGTCCGTGTTAAGGAACACGCTCGGAACCAACGCCAGCTTGCCAAACGAGCTGTTGAAGGTTTTGACCTCCATGCTGATCGTCTTGCTGCTGTTGTTGTCGTTGACCTTGAACCGGCCGGCGGTGGCACTGGCTGCGCCCGTGTAGTTGGCCACTGCGGCCTCTGTACGGGTGAAGTAGTCCACCAGCTCGATCAGCTCGGGGCTGAACACCGCCATGTAGCTCTTCTTGGTTCCGTGAACCTCGAAAAGACTCTGGAGGATGCCGTTAAGCACCACCTCGGTGATCGTCGCTCCGTTGTGAATCTGAGCCGACGGCGTGCGGAAACTGCTCGGCACATCACTCGGCCCCGCGCTGTCGATCCAATCGAACAGACCGCGTGTGGCCCAAGGTGTGTCCTGATCCCCGGACGTGCGATCCTGTCCGCCGCAAACAACGGCTTCAACATCGCGTTTCAACTCCTGAACTGCCTTCCGCTTGCCATAATCGTATTCCGAATCGACTGCGGCGGTGTCCACCAACTGCTGCACGTCCGTAACTCCGAACGAGCGCCGTGATATATGTATGTAGTTACCGAACCGGGCGCGCTTCGTCGCCTTGTTGTCGAAACTTGTAACATCCTGACCCTCCGGAATACCTGTCCGGTTTACCGAGTCTAGGGTGTCTGCAAGCACTTCAACAAAGGTGGCGTTTGGCCCCGGCCCCTTCTTCATAGAACTGACCACGGGTGTCTCTTCCGGTTCCAAAACCGTCAAGACATTCCGCAAGTCCTCCCTATTGCCGCCCGTATCACCGGGCACACTGTAAGAATTTGCTCCTGGCATCTTATTTTTCCTTGTTTTTACGCGGCAGCTTGCCGCGCTTTGCGTTTAGCGGAGAACATTTTTTGTAGCGCATCAGCCGAGCCGTAGTCGGGACTGCTCTCATCGTAGAAGGCATCGTCGGCGCTTGAGGCGGCCTTGTCGGCCGGTGTCCCTCGGGTCGGCGCCGGGGCCGAATTGCTGCGCACCGAAACTGGTGCGGGCGATTCCCCCTTGGCGCTCTTCTTGGTCTTGCCGTTCATCATTTTCTCTATTTGCTGCAAGCCAATCATCTGCGCCGTCACGATGCCTCTCCAGTGGGGAAGCCTCTTGACCTCGGGAACAGCGGCGGCGATTTCCATCGCCTGCTTGTAGAACACACTCTTGGGGTCCTTCCATTCCGGAAACATGTTGTAAACCGGCTCGTTGAACCGTGTCTCCTTCGTGTTGTACTCCTTGATCTGTTCCTCCCTCTCGGGGATGCTTACCATGAGATGCGTCTCCGCATCCCGCTTGGCCTTCTGCACCTCCGACGGTTCAATATAGACCTCCTTATCGCTATCATCAGTGTAGGACCCGCCCTCGGCGTGTTCCTCGCACCAATGTTTCACGTTAAGCCACTTCTTTTTCTCGTCACGCAACTGCTGCACGGTGTTGATGTTTGCCAAAGGCCCGTCACCCGGGCCTGCCACCGGTTGTTCGGCGACGTTGCGATAGGTTTCAACCTCCTGCTCAAGTTCCGTAACTCGATCCTCTGCCTGCCTTGCACGCTCCTCCGACTCCTTGGACCGCGCCGTCATCTTGTTGATCCGCTTCTGGAACTTTTTCTCCCATCGCGCATCCGCATTTTCCGGCTCGGCCACCGTCTCCTCGGGTTCATCGGGCTCCCCGGATTCCTCCTCCGGATCGGCTTGCGCCTCCTCTTCGGGTTCCTCCGATTCCTCCGGCTGATCCTCCGGGTCCGGGACGATAGAGGGCGCCTCTTCAACGGGCTCTTCCTCTGCATCCGCCGGGGACTGTTCACCTGTGTCCCCGGTTTCCGTCTGCTCCCCACTTTGTTCGCCCGTTGCCGGTGCGAACATGGACGAGAGCTCATCCACTGATATGTTGTCTGCGGGTTTAAGGGCCTCCGCCACGCCTGTCTCTATATTAGCCATGCTTTATACCTTGCATTGAGGTGTCCATTGTTTGATTGCCTCCAAACAAAGAAAAAGGTCGGGGAGGCTTTTACCTCCCCGACCCTCATCTGTTTAGCAACAATGTGCCTTGGGCGACCGTTTAGACCTGTTTAGACCTGTTTAGACCTGTTTTTAATTTCTAAAAACCCTTGCAAGAGATGGCCCAGCGCATCCACCGCCCCGGCCGAATGGGCCAGCCGCCCATAATCCCCCGCCAAATTCGGATCCGACATGAAGCGCACCAGCTCATCCCGGTGATTGCTTACCAGCAACTCCACCGCCTCCCATCGCGGATCACCCATCAGACCCCGGATGCTGTCCGCAATAAAATCCTCTTCCTTCCTTGGCTCGCCGTCGCTCATGCACCCAGCCTTCCGATCTGCGCGTTCTGTTGCTGCACAAGCTGATGTTCAAGTTGCTTGGCGCGCCGCTCAATCATGCCCGCCACATGCTCATCCTCCTGAATTTTTTTCTGTGCCGTCGGCGTCTGCGCAAGCTGCCCCAGTTCGTTGAGCCGCAACTCATACGCCTGCCCCTCCTTCACGTCCACCGGCACACCGGCCATGAGTTGTGCAAACACATTGCGCTCCTCCTCCTTCTCCTGCTCGCTCGCCGCCTCGGCCGGTCGCAGCAGGCGCTCGCCCATGTTCGGGTCAACAAAGTCAAACACGACCTTCATCAACTCGGTGCGATCCACCACACCGTTGATGTCAAACTCACCCACGGCAGCACGCAGGAGCTCGAGCTTCTGCTTCACCAGATCCGAGTCGAGGTTGGCGACATTAAACGCAAGCTGAATGTCGTACTGGCCCAGTATCTCCTGCCGCGTGGTCTGCAACGGTTCAGCCTGGTTGCTGCCCACCACGCGAAAATAAAACGGCTCGGGCAGAAACTGCTGGCAGAGCTGCAACACCTGTTGCGCCACATCGCGCCAGTAGTCGAGCCACTTGCGAACCATGTTCTGCTGCCGCATCTGCGAATAGGCCACGTTGGCCTCATCCACCGGGCGACCAAAGTAGCGGTCGGCCGTCGTGCGGATGCTCTCCTCGATCTCCTTGCTCCCGGCGTCATGGCGCGGGCTCTCCGCGTACTGATAATCATCGGCACGCATCCGGGGCACCATGACCCCCGGCCCCCACTTGCTTGGCGCCCGCCCGTGCGGGTGCAGGAGCGGCGGCATGGTGGCCAGATAGGAGCGGTCCACCCGGCCGTCCCACTCGGTCTTGATCTGGCGCTGCCAAGTGTGGGCGATCTCGCCGTAGCCGCGTGAGTCATCGACGCGCCGCGAGAGGTATTCGCGCCGCATCAGGACAAAGGGCATCCGGCAGTGCGCGTAGTTGAGCAGTTCATGCTTGGCCACGATCTCGCTGCCGGACTCATCCGAGGTGAGGTGCGGACTGAAAATGATGATGTAGATTCCCGGCACACCGGTCTTGGGGTCCACTCGCCGCTCGAAGGCGTGCACGATCTCATAGAGGTTCTCGGTGTCCAGATCGAGCTGGCCCGGCCGCGTGCCGCGCCGGGTGAGCCGCCCGTTGTTCTGATAGTTGGTCGAGGTCGTGTTGCCCTTCGCCCGTTCAATGACCTCCGACGCCCAGCGCTTGTCCCAATCCTGGCTGACCACCGCGTCCTGTATCTGCTCGGCCGTCATGTACTGGCGATAATAGAGTCGGCGCGCCTTCTGGATGTCGGTCGTGTCCGGCGGCGCAAAGAAATCCTCGCCCACCTTCAGCGCCACGATGGTCGGGCGATCCTTGTGCACCATCGGCACCGTCACCTTGCCCTCACCGAACTTGCGCAGATCAGAGATCAACTTGCGCACCTCCGCGTCGGACACGTCAAAGTTTTGTGTCGCCAACAAATTCTGCACGATCACGAAAACAGCATCGTCGTTTGCGGGATCGAGCAGCATGGTTGGCAGCTCGGCAAGCGCCGGGTCACTCATCGCCGCGTTCTTCAGGTCCTCGAGGTCAATCGTCTCGTAGTAGCGCTGCGTTTCCCTCTCCCAGAACACGCCGACCACCGCCAGCCCGTTTTCCAGATAGTAGTTGGCCGCCAGCTCCGCCTCGGGGAAAAACTCGTCCATCGAGTTGCTCAACATGTAGCGCAGGAAGTTGGTTGTCTGGAACGCCTTGTTCGCATCGTTGCTCTCGGTCGGCATCGCCTGCACGGTCATGCTGCGCAGCGAGGTCAACAGCATGTCGGTGTCCTCGTTCACATACGAGTCAATCAGCGGCACACGACTGTCACTTGAGCCATCGAAGGGAACCGGGTCGCGCCCGAGCTTCTTCTTCCACTTGCGCCCGTCATCACTCTGGCCGGACCAGATGTTGTAGCGGTTCTCCCAGTTCTTGTTCTTGCGATCCACCAGATCGCTCTCGGTCGCCTCGCGGTACTCGTTGAGTATCTGACCGAGGTTCAGCTCATAGATTAAATTGTCGGATTTCATAGCACCTCCACCATCGCCCCCCCCACAGGCAGCTTCAAATAACGCCGGACACTCTCCCGCGAAATCTTTTTATGGCCCCCGTCCGTGTTCACGCTTTCCAGTTTACCGGTGTCGAGCAGCCGGTAAACCGTTCCCTTCCCAACCCCAAGAAGCTGGGTGACGGCCCCGACCCGTAACAGAAGCGGCAACTCGTTAAATTGCTTCATTCAATCTTCTTCACCGGCCGGATATTACGTCTCAGCGCAATATCGTCAAGGGGGCAAAATCAAAAATCAGGGGCGTCCCCGCCCGTGGCCGCAAAGGCCACCGGATCGAAGTGATGGATGCCGTCCTTGAACATGTAGCGGTCCGGGTCGATTACGTCCTTGAGGGCACCCTTGAGGCCGTCCAGACCGGTGTATTCGGCGTAGCCGTAGATCGACTGCTCGCACGCCTCACTGATGTAGTAGCGCGGCGCGTTCATCATGCTCACCGGCTTGCTCTCGTCGTAGTCGAGCATGTCGTTGATCCCCTGAATCCCGTCCTCGATCTGGCCGCCCGGCGCCGGGAAGAACACCATGCCCGGCACAATGAGGTTGCCCTCCTCGTCGTGGTCGTCCTGCTCGAGCATGATGATCGGTGTCATGCCGCTCTTGGCACTGGGCACCTCCGCCCCGCCGAAGCGCGAGTCGATGATGCGCCGGTAAATCTCCTCGCCGTCCTCCAGCTCGAGGATCATCTTCTTGTAGCTCACCAGACTCAGGCCCAGCCCGGTCTGCGCCGGACCCGGCTTGCCGTCCGGCTTGTCGCTGGGCAGCGCCCACTCACCGTACTGCTGGCGGTTGGGCCATTCCCGGTAGAGGAACACACGGTTCAGGTCATCGATGATGTACCACTTGATGAACCAGTTCTTGCTCCCGGCCGGGTCCACCGAGCAGTAGCGCGTGCCGCTGCCCGGCACCTTCTCCGCAGGAACCACATGCACGTTCTCGTTGAACTTCGGGAACGCCTTTCCCTCAAGCCGCTCCGCCCAGCCATACGCACGGATCTTGACCTCCTCGCTGCTCTTGCCCTCGAGCATCTTTTTAACATTGTGATAACCGCCGAACGGATTCCAGATGGAATGAAAACAAATCATCCTTGCGTTGCGCCGGATCGGCTGAAGGATGTAGGGCATGTGACCGGGCTCACACCCGGCCACGTTCACGTTGTCCGGAAGAAGCTCGCTCTCGGAGCTCTCCAGCACCCTGGCCCCGCTCTGGTACTCCTTGACCGTCATGCTGTACCCCTTGACCGGGGTGAAGGTGATGATCAGCTTGCCCGAGCGCGTGGCGATGCGGAAACGCAGCGTCCTGACCAGATCATAACCAATCAGCTCATCGGCCCAAATCAGATCGAGCTCACCGCCCTCGAACACCGATTCCATCATCGAATAATTCAGGAACCGGCAGCGCGAACCGTTGGGCAGGATGAACACCTGATCCGAGAAACCGCCCTTGTCGGTCCATCGGACATTGGTTGTCCTACCCTGCTTGCCGATGTCGCGCCATTCGACCGGCAGATAGCGCCGGATGACCGGCTGCTGCATCTCGATGCTGCTGGGCAGCGTGGAGTGCAGACACCACACGTTGCACTTATCCTTGGCGCACATGGTTTCCACCACATACTTGGCGGCAAAGTCGGTTTTACCCGCCCGGTTGCCACCCAAGATGAGCAGTTCATCCGACACCTTGAGCAGTTCCCGGGCGCGCTTCCACGGCGCGAGCTCGAACCCGCTGTTTAGCGGGTCATTGTTGGAGAGCCCAATCGCCTGCTCGCGCTCCTCAATGAGCGCCGCCAGATACTCGACCCCCTTGGACTCGGAGATCCGAAGCATCTCCTGATCCGTGAACTCCGGAAGGATCGGGTGGGCTGTCTGCTTGAACCCCATTACACAAAAGGCACATCGTCGTTTAGAACCAGATCAAAACTCAACGATCGCTTGGTCAGCCGGACAAGCTTCTTGTAATTAAGATGCTTGTTGATGGAATGAATTGTCCAACCATAACACATCCTATATTGATCAACCAGATTATGACCCTGCTTTTGCCAATCAACCTTTAACAACTGCTCCCTCAAGGTGAAAATAGGATCACCCTCCTGCCACATGCCTGTCTCGCGGGTTCCGGTAATCAAATCATGATAGAACCTTTCTGCCAGCCCCGCCTGCGAACAACCACAACCATCATACTCAACCCACCACTGTGCAATGGCAGCTAGTGACGGCAGTTTTCTCAGCAGTTTGTTGTCTGCAAGATTCTCAACGATATATTTTATCGGTTCCTTTAACCTCACAAACTCCAGCTCTATCTCATCATCCGGAATATAAGACTTCATTCTATTGAACGGATTTCTTGGTTTTCCATTCGGGACACCAGACGCACAGGAGAACCTTGCAATCCTCTCGTACCAACTCGCCTGAGTGTTGGTACACTTACCAAGCATCCCCGCCAACCTGAACCTGTCTGCGTTGGTTCTTTTCCGACCAATATCGACCTTGAGCATGCCCTCTCTGGGAACACCCATGATAACGTGCATCTGCTGGGCCGACTTTGAGTCCAGCAATGCCTGCAACCTTGTTTGACCGTCCATCAGGACACCCTCGTCATCGAAGATGATCGTGGAAACATATCCCAGGAAGTTGCCGTTCCTCATATCCTTCTCGATCTGGGCCGCCTTCACTCTGGACATCGAACGGTTTGTTGCCTCTCCACCCTTGCCGCCATTGAAGCTTATCAGTATTTTTGAAGCGACCCCGGGTGTGATCTCCGTATAAACAGAACACATGACGGGCGAGTGAAACTCATGCTTCACATCGCCGCGTTCATGCAATTCCGTCTGTATATTGCACACACGTCTCTGTGCCTTGTCCTGTTCCCTAATCAACTCTTCGGTTGTTGTTATGTTCTTTATCGACATGACTACTCCTTCCTTCAGTTTGTACCCAATTGGGTTGGTTTATGTTGTTTGCCTTTCATTTAGCCACCTTTCTCCTCCTTCTTCACCGGCTCAACCACCGCTGGCGCAATTGACCACGTTTCACCGGCATCGTGAATGACCTGTTCAAGGACATTCGCCGCGTTCTGCACTTCCTGTTGCTGCTGACTTGCGAGTTGCAGCGCGAGGTTCGCGAGCACTCGAAGTGCTGCTTGTGCGTTGGCCTTGTTCACGTCGGCCTGACTTACGGCCCCATCTGTCTTTTCGTTTTCTTTTGCCATTTGTTTTATTTGTTTTCTTCTGTTATGTCAGGACAATGCGCGACTGTCGCCTCGCCGTTGTCCTCAATGATTTCCGGTTCAACCACTTCATCGGTCGCCTCCTCCTTCTTTTTCCCGCCGGATAGCGGAAAATCGAAGCTGCTCACCTTGACCTCCCAATCGTGAATGGTCTTGCCGTTTTTTTCGTATCTGGTTGGACACAAGCGACCATGCACAAGTATGCCCGAACCTTTCTTGAACCACTTGCGTATGTTATCCGCCAGCGTGTCCCAAGCGCTGCATTGGAACCACACAGGGTCCTTGTCTTTACCCTGACTAGCGGCCAAGTTGAAATTGGTCACGTTGCCATAATCTTCGTGCGGTGTAGGGTCCGCACCCAGCCTTCCCTCTATTGATATGTGTATCATAATGCTATTCCTCTGTTGTTGTAGCCTCCTTGTAAGGCTCAAAGCGCATGGCCCCCTTGTGAAAGATATAATCGCTCTTGCCGCAGGGACCGTTGCGCTGCTTGACGATCACAAGGTTTCGCCTCTTTTTTCCAGCCCACCCCTCGTCGCTCTCCCACATGTCGCGCTCGGCATTGTTTCGCGGCTGCGCATCGGCCAGTATGCCCACCAGATCGGCGTCCTGCTCGAGCTGCCCCGATTCCCTCAAATCCTCCATCGAGGGCGCGTAGTGCCCCTTCTGGGCCGAGGCACGATTGAGCTGCGCCAGACCCAGCACCGGCATCTCGAGCTCCTTGGCCAGCGCCTTGATGCCCCTTGAAATCTCGGCAATCTCACTCTCCCGATTGTTATACTGACTGCTGGTGCCACGGATAAGCTGCACATAGTCGAGCACCACCAGCCTGATGCCATGCTGCGCCTTGAGCCGCCGACACTTGGCCCGGATGTCAAGTATGCTCTGCTGGGTGGTGTCATCAAGGAAGAGCGGCAGCTTCCTGAACTCCTCACAAATCTCCAAGAGCCCCGGTTCCCCCGTTTCCGAATCAGCCATTAAATCCGCCTTATAGGCGTACCCGGTGCGATAATGCTGATAATTACACCACCCCTCCGCAAAGATGATCCGCTCCACCAGCTCGATGGCCGACATTTCCATCGAGAAAAACGCCACCGGTATTTTCTGATCAAAGAGCATCCTCGACACCATGTTGGTGGCAAAGGAGGTCTTGCCCATTCCTGGCCGACCAGCGATCAGAATCATCTGCCGATCCTGAAAGCCGCTGGTCTGCTTGTTCAGATACTTAAACCCGGTGTCCAGACCGGTCAGGCGCCCCTCGCCGCGCTCGTAGTTTTGAATCTCCTCATAGACCCGATCAATCATCCCGTTCAGGTCCACTGTCTGATCCGGCGCCCGCGCCGAGTTGAGCTCGAGGATGTCCGACTCGGCCTTGTCCAGCACCGCGCCCACCCCACCGTGATCGTCCGGTTTTTTTGCCAGCTCAACATGCTGGCGACTCACCTCGATCAGCTTTCGCAAATGCCAGCACTCCAGCACCGGCTTCAGATAAAATTCCAGATTTACCGAACTCCCCACCTCGTCCTCAAGTGCCGCCATCAGCGTCGCCCACGGCTGATCCGGCTTTCGTTTTTTTAATTTCGAGTTGAGTGTCAACAGATCGATCCCGATTCCGTCACGGTGCAACTCGAACATCGCCCAAAAGATTTCCCGGTGATGCGTGTCATAGAACGCATCCTGCGGCTCGCTGTGTCCGAGCTTTTCGAGCACATCACTCAAACTCAGAGCCGGGGTAAGCAGGCAACACCCGAGCACGCCGCGCTCGGCCGTCAAATCTCTTGGGAACAGTTCATTCATTTTTTAGCTTTTCTATAAGCAGCACCGCATCAACCTTCATACCCGACAACTCCAAATAATAATCAGCACCACCCCCCTCCGAAAAAAACTTTTCAACCTCCTTCAACAACACCTCCTTCAACACCCAGCCACTCTCGAGCTTCTTTTTTATTTCCTTTGACCTTTTTAATTTCCTATAATCCGTCACCGCCTGCATCACCACCATAACCGCCAGCGTCCGAGCACCGTGTCTGTCCAGCTTCATACACCCGCCAGTTGTTTTGTAATTTCATCCCGCTTATCACGCAATTTACGAAACTCCTTAATTGTCTCCTGATCCGCACCCAGGCTGCCCTCATTTTTCGGGTTGCCCGAATGATTCTTCATCAACTCCTCAAGATTAACTTTTTGCTTTTCCAACTCCCAAGTTGACTTGCCTCCCCTTTTTTTATCATCCATCCACTCCTCCCTGTGCTTCGCCCATTTCACAATCAACCGATTCTCCAGCACCGACAACTCACTGCCAAAAGGCTTGAGCGCCTTCGTCATGTCACTGTCGTTCCAGAAAACGCCGTTGGCATACCACCTCTCATACCACTCGCAGGCAAAGTCGCTTGGGATCGCAAGCATCTCGGCCCTCTTCATCAAAGTCCCCTTCTCCACCAATTCCGGGGCTCCCTCCCTCCCCATAATCTCTTCATTAATCTCTTCATCTTCTCTTTCTATACTGGTGTCCGGTTTCCGGACAGTTGATTCCGGTTTCTGGACAGTTGATTCCGGTTTCTGGACAGTTGATTCCGGATTCCGGATTCCGGATTCCGGAATCTGGACACAAAGAATATAACCTTTAAACGAGGGCTCGATAAGATTCAGGGCACAGAGTAAATTGATATGCTTGTAAACCGTCGAACGACTGCAACCCAGGAACTTGGCCAGCCTGGCCGGTGACTGCCAAAAGTAACATTTACCATCTTTTTTACTTGACACGATTGCCATTGCGCAAAGCACGGCTTTAGTTCCGATTTTCATTTTTGGCGTCTCGGTCAGCGCCCACCATGTCTGATCGGTTGCCATCGAGCCTAATGTGTATGCCTTGACTCATCTTGAACTCCCACTGGCGTTGCCGTGGGTCCACCAGATAAATGCGCGCACCTTTCCTGTGACGTATTTTTCGCCATTTCCATCTTTTCTCCTCGGGTAGTTTTTGGGTCAGCCTAACCAGCCCGTTTGTTGTTAATTTAATCCATCTTCCTACCATCGACCCGGCGCCCTCGGCGGTCGCCCTTTTATCACCCAGCCATATTTTTCCTTAATGGCCGGAAAGATCATTGGATCACCATTGATCAACCGGAGTCTAAAATTTGAACTATCACCCACGCGCACGTTTATTATTTCGCCGTTCTTGCGTTTAGCATGGATAATATATTGATTGCCAAAACCGCCCTTCACAAAGGTCACAAGCTCCTCCAACGGCCCCTTGAGGAGCTTTTTATCGTCAGGGGTCACTTCACCCGACAATCCACTCTTAATGTTCTCCAGCACCCTCTGGGAGCCCTTCTCGGTGTAATGAATCGTCCGTATTATCCGACGCCAGTAGCCGTCCTCCGGAGTCCCCAGCTCGGCCACGCGCAGATCGCGCAGCACCCCACGGGAAACGCCGATCCGGCTGGCCAGCTCCTCCTCTGAGATCAGTTCATCCATTGACAAATTAAATCCGCCGGAGGGAAACGCTAGTAAACCCCCCGGCGGTGGCGGTATAGAAACTAACGGGCCAACCAAGGAAGCCCGCCCCAAACCTAACCGCCAAAATTCCAGCCCCGGGTAGGAACCAACCAAGAACCCGGGACTGTGGCTGACCCGGCTCCCCGCCGGGAACGCGCGCATCGATATGGAATGTCACGTTAGCCAAATTTTTTTTAAATTAGAAATGCAGGGCACTGCTTCTGTTTGGAATAAACCTTACAACCATTCCATAGAAACCTCCTTGTAGAAACAGCATCCTGCAAAACCGATTGGCCCATTTGCCAAATTTTGTGAGAGTCGGAATCCATTGTACCCAGGGGCCGCGATTGAAAATCGCGACCCCCCCCCCCCCCACTGTCTACGAGGCTCTCCGAGCCGAGCCAGAGCAGAGTGAAATGAACGGACCCCTCGACCAAAACACAACCAAAGAGCCCCTTTGTGCCCAAAATACGGCCAGATCCGCCCCTTTGTAGGTAACAAGGAGTCATTTGGACCAGAATCAGACATCAATCGCCCCTTTCTTGAGCTCCTCGAGCCGCTTGACCAGTGCGCCCTGATCGACCACCACTTTGGCAGTTATTGACGTGGCCGAACCGGTCAAAAGGTTGCCGTTGTTCACTGCTATCCCACCGCCGACTGCCAGCTCATGATACTTTATCTTCTCCGGCTCATCCTCGAGTCGCCGCCTCATCTCCTCGGTTGTGAGCTCGGCCACAGTGAAATACTTGTTTGCTATTCTCTTTCTTATTGGCTCCAACTCCCCGCGATCCTCGGCCCTCTCGATCAACATGGCGATTGACTGCCGGGAGACTTGAAACAGCTCGGCCACGGCGCGCTGGCTCATGCCTGCCGCGATCCGCTCGATGATCATCTTAACGAGCCCTCGGCGCCGCTCGAGTGTGCGCCCGGTCCGCCTTTTCTTGTCCGGTAGCTTGTCCGCCTCGAGCGACGCCACCAGCTCCTCACCGGCCTCAAACTCGTCGGCGCTGAATAGCTGCGGCTGATCCGGCTCAGCGACCGGGACTAGGTTACTCGTTTGCACTGCTGCTTCTCTCCTTTAGAAATTGGTTAATCTCACGCCCTGAGATGTGGCTGAATCCTCGTTTATCCATTGCGAAGCCGGTCAGTGTTCCCGCTCGTATTTGTTGGCGCACCCACACGCTTGTGCGCGATAAAAGAGCGGCAGTTTCCTTGGTTGTGTAGAGCCTATCTTCAGCCAGTGACCACACTGCTTGCACCCCTTCACGACATACGGATTGGAGTAGTATTCCAACCCAAAAAGTAAAAAGGGCCGGTTGTTCACTGCTTGTGAACAGCGTTTGGCCCAATGAATCCGGGCTAAATGTGTAATACAAAAAAAAGTGTTAAATATGGTTGACAAGCTGCTTGTGCATCGGCTAATAATGCCGACGTGCGTATTAACAAGAAAGGAACCGACGAAATGACAGAAAAAAACAACGAAGATACGGGGCTCGTACATGTGAAGCCGGAAACAGTGAAACACGGTGAGACCACCTACGGCCATTGCACATGGGGTCAAACCAAAAACGGGCGGTGGTACTCCATCAACTACTGGCCAAAACACCCAATGAACGAGCGAGGCTTCAACGCCGAGGTTCGCTGGGACATCCCCACCCAAGATTACGATCTGTACGGAATCAAAATCAAACCCGAAGAGGGACCCAGTTACGACTACCAAGAACACCGTGCCGAGATGGGTCACGGTTTCATCGGTAAAGATGGTGGCCCCGTCAACTAACCCCCGTTCAGCCCTCCCAAGTCGGGAGGGTTGATCGGGCTTTAGCCCACTACAAAAGGAACCAATGAAAAAAATACATCGAATACAAATAGGCCAGCACCGTGGGCACGCCCGCGTGTGGCTGGATGGCCACTGGCTCGAGGATGTCGGTTTCACAACCGGCACTCACTACTTGCGCTCATGGAACCCGGAGCTTCGTCAACTGGCACTCTATCTGCCCAGCGCTGACGAGCTCGTCAACGAAAAACCCAAGGTCGTCAGCGGCCACCACAACCGCCCGGTGATCGACATCTCCAACAAGTCAGTTGAGATGTGGTTCGAGCGGGCCGGGGAAGATCAGGACGGCAAGGTTTACGTCAACGTCACCAGCCCCGAGCACGGCGTGCTCATCATCGAGGAAGCAGTATGATGAAGCTCGTCCTCTCGTTGTGTGACTACACCGGCAACTGGTCACGGCCCTACTGCGCCGACCATCAAGGCGCAGACTCGAGGAAGTACCTAGTCCGCCGGGTGGACATTAAAAAAGGCGAGGACGTGACCAACCTGCCCTTCATCAAGGGCTGCGAGGTTCACGGCATCATCGCGCAGCCGCCCTGCACTGAGTTCGCAGCGAGCGGCGCGCGCTGGTGGGCCAACAAGCAGGCCACAAGCCCGGAGAAACTCGAGCGCGCCCTGCACGTCGTTCAGGCGTGCCTGAGCCTCGTGGCAATATATAAGCCCGAGTGGTGGGTACTCGAGAATCCGGTCGGCCGCATCGGCGATTGGATCGGCGCATGTTCCCACACGTTTCAGCCGTTCGAGTACGCCGGATGGCTCGATGATCCCGCCAAGCAGGATGCCGAGCGCTACACCAAAAGGACGTGCTTGTGGGGAGACTTCACAATGCCGGAAAAAAAGCCGCTGGAGGCCATTCACGGCTCAAAGATGCACAGCCAATACGGCGGTGCGAGCGAGAGAACCAAGGAAATGCGATCCGTCACTCCTGAAGGATTCGCAACAGCATTCAAACACGCAAACCCATAAACG
>Ga0208449_1000912_pt1 | contig 17181 bp, 18 predicted proteins | sample MalvireepMed_s17_FD_184247 | JGI IMG/M metagenome (GOLD analysis project Ga0208449, IMG submission 184247) | Marine viral communities from the Global Malaspina Expedition - Malaspina viral metaG DeepMed_s17 (SPAdes) (version 2) | ecosystem: Environmental > Aquatic > Marine > Oceanic | place...
GCTGACGTGACTCTCTATTCGTCTGCTACTGCCGGGTCGCTGGACGATGACTCGACGTCACAGACAGCCGTTAATGGTCTGTTCCTGACGACTGCCCGTAGCGGAACCGCTGGTTCTGCTGCTGGCATGGGAACGTGGCCAATGTCGGCTGCGATCTAGTCCAAAGTAGGGAGCGGGGGGGTTAGCGCCCCCCCGTGACTGCCATATGAGCAATCTGCGTATTGAATTCATTGATAATGACGATGGCCCCGATCTGGTGGAAGTGCGCCGGGTCGGTGACATGAATACGGTGATCTACAAGGTTTCTGAAAAGCTGGGCTTTCTGGAAGAACATTTCCCCCTGGAACTGGCCGCCTATCAGAAAACCGGCGCGACCGAGATTCGTGCCAAGGGGACGCCGCTCACGGACATCAAGGGCCTGGGCAAGCGCCGTGCATCCACCCTGGAAAAACAGGACGTGAAAACCGTCGAACAGCTGGCCGAATTGTCTGATGCTTCGATCAATTCGCTGGGCGCTGGCATGGTTGATCTGCGCAAGAAGGCCCGCGATCATATTGCCGACGCCGCTGGCATCGAACCGGTACGGACGGTCGGATGACCCTGCTGACGATCTGCCAGGACGCGGCCAAGATCATCGGTATTACTGCGCCGGACGCCGTGACTTCCTCCACCGATACGTCGGTGATCCAGCTGGAAGCCGTGACCAATCAGGAAGGCCGCGCCCAGGTTCAGAAATATAAATGGGAGGTGCTAATCAAGGAGGGTTCCCATACCACCATTGCCGCCGAGAGCCAGGGCGCGATGACCACCATTGCGACCGATTTCGGGCGCTTTTCCAACAATACATTGTGGAACCGAACCACCGATAGAAAATACTACGGCCCGATCACCGGCTCCCAGTGGCAGCGAATCAAGGCCATCGTATCGGGGGGCATCACCAACTATTTCCGCATTCGCGGCGGTAATCTGCTGATGACCCCGACCCCCACGGCGGGTGAAGCCGTTAATTTCGAATACGTCTCGAAGAACTGGGTCGATACCTCCGGCGGCAGCACCGCCAATGCGGACAAGTTCACCGGCGACAGCCAGACGACCGTGTTGGAAGAAGAACTGATCGTGCTGGGCGTGGTCTGGCGCTTTCTGAAGCTGAAGGGCTTGCCCTATGACACGCAATTCATGGAATACCAGACGCGGGTGATCGAATACACCAATCAGGACGGCGCGAAGCCGATTCTGCACATGGCCGGTCCCAGCCGCGCAATACTCGCACTGAACGAACCCGAAGGAAACTACACCCTGTAACCCACTAAGGAGAATATCATGCCGAATTTTGGTGGAATGGCGTACTCGAAAAGCAACAAGAGCGGCGGAATGAAGGCCAAGTCGGGCGCAACAACGTCCGCTGGCGGAAGTCCTTTTTCCATTACCGGGCCGGGACATTCGGCAGCAGCTAAAGCGTCAACAAATGCCGGGACTTTTAACGCTGCTTCCAAAACTGACAACTATGCAGCGACTGGCAGCGCCACAATTCCTGGTGGAGCCAAGACAGCTTAATAATGGCTAATGACCTCTACGGAGAATTGCTTGCCCGTGCGCTTCAGCGCAGGGCACCGCCTGGGCATTTCCCCGCCTTCGTAACCCCCGGCGAGGCCAACTTGCTGCGCTCACACGGGGGCGGCGTTGCCCCCGGCGGCGGCCAGTACATGGCTGGGGGCATACCGGCGTTCTTTAGCGAAGCCGACCCGAACCCAGGTTATGGCGGCGGCGCTATGGGGTTTGAAGATTTTGGGACTCTAGGCGTTCCGGGCTCTCAAGAAGGGCCATCCGACATGGACATAGCCCTTGGAATCTTAGGGCTAGCAGGGGGGCAGGCTCAATCACCCCACGGACATGCTGTCGGGGAGCATGGCTGGAGCTTTGAGCCTACTGCCCAAGAGATTTCTATGGCCCAGCAAACGCTATCTCAGCATAAAGCGGAAGAGGAAGCTGCTGCTGCCAGGTCGGCTGCTGCTATGGAATCGCAGTTTCAGGCTAAAGCTGCTGCCCAGTCTAAGGCGGCGGCCCAGGCGCAAGCCCAAGCGAAAGTAGACAAAGCACAAAATCGAATTGAATTCGAGAAGGCTTTAACTGAACAAATCGCTCTCAACCCCTATACCGGCGGCGGCACAGATTCGGGCACCGAAGCCCAGACAGCGGCTCAGTCGGTTTTAGACGCCCAGGCACAAGCGGCTGCATTGTCCATCGAGTCGGGCTTTGGAAACCTTGACGCCCAGGCAGCAGCAGTAGCGGCTACCGGACAAGACCCCACGGCTGGTAATGTTGACAATCAGGGAAACATAACCGCGCAAGGGGCGGCTAATATAGCCGCTGACATCGGCACAAACTCGTTAGCACAAGGCAGGTTTTCGCCAGCAGCTAGTTGGGGAGCCCTTTCGGAAGTAGCCCAGGAGAATATAGCGGCGGGCCGCAAAAGCGGCCTAACAGCTGGCATGATTGCCGCCTTGAATGCCCAAGACCATCAAGGTTACGCCATCACCAATCCGCAACCTACCGAGGCCAGCATAGTGGCCTCCCAGGTATTCGCCCAGCTCAACCCGACCATCACCAATGCGGTTATTGGGTTGGCGGGATTTCTGCCGGGACCGGTCGGATTTGCGGCCACCATAGCAGGGCTCGTAGAAGACAAGGGCCTGATGAACATTCCCGCCGTACAATCCATTCCTGGCGTCAGCGCAATCAGTGAAGGTCTGGCTAGTGCCAGAGGGAAGATCGGTGACGTTATTAGCGGCATAACCGACCCCATCACGGGACCGGTAGGGGAAGCGCTATCGGCGGGACAGCAAGCCGTTGCAGATGCGCTGTCGGGAATTCTGGGGCCGCAAGAATCAACCGGGTTTGAGGATGCGGGAGATTTTGATGGCGGTGGCGTGGATGGCGGCGCTCCAGATATAGAAATCATGCCGCCCATCGCTACTGAAACAGATGCAGCGCCAGCATTATCGGCGCGTGCATTCGGGGATGTGGACGATGAAACGCGGCGAAGAATACTTGCCAATATCATCAGCGGCTTGCAGCGGACAGACCGTCCGACGGAAGGGGTCACTGCATTTGGCCCGTTATTTACCTAGTGAGATAATGAGATGGGCCTAGCACCAATACGCATCACCGGGGCCAACGCCACGATTCCCGCTCCGATGGGCGGCCTGAACACCCGCGACTCCGTGGATATGCTGCCCCCAACCGACGCGATCCGGCTGGACAACTTCTTCCCGGCCCGCTCCCACGTTCAGGTGCGTAACGGCTATGAAGATCACGTCACCGGCCTGCCGTCCACCGTGCAGTCGCTGATGGTTTATAATTCCGGGACCGCTAACACCATGTTCGCCGCTTCCGGCACCGCCGTCTACGATGTCACCTCTGCCGGTGCCGTGGGCTCTGCCGTCATAACGTCACTATCAAACGCGCAGTTTCAATGGGTCAATATCACCACGTCGGGCGGTTCGTTTCTATTCATTTGCAACGGTGCCGATGCGCCCCGCCATTGGAATGGCTCTGCCTGGGCTACCCCTACTTTGAGTGGTGTGACGGCGACGGATATAGTCAGCGTGGAGAGCTTCAAGGAGCGGCTGTTTTTTGTTTTCAACGATTCCCTGACGTTTGGCTTTCTGCCGATTAATGCGGTGGCCGGGACCGTGGCCGAGTTCGATCTGGGCAGCGTATATTCTCTTGGTGGACAAATTCAAGCCATTGGCACCTGGACGCGGGACGGCGGCGCAGGGCCGGAGGATAACGCCTTGTTCTGGACCGATCAGGGCGAGATTGCCATGTACGCCGGGACCGACCCCGCCGATGCGACCCTGTGGTCGCTGGTTGGCGTGTACCGCGTGGGCCGACCCATTGGCCGCCGCTGCATTCTCAATGTCGGCTCCGACTGCTACCTGATAACCGAAAACGGCATCTTGCCCATGACGCAAGTTCTGGGAACCGGTGAGGCCGCCCCCAACCGCGCCATCAGCGACAAGATTAGCCTGACCTACAACGAGTCCGTGGTCAGCTACCGCAACACTTTCGGCTGGGAAGGTGAGCTTTATCCGCGTGGCGGCTATGGCTTATTCAATGCCCCGGCCTCGACCGGCGGCGAGTTCGTTCAGTATGTGGTCAATCTGGAGACCGGCGCATGGGCACGGTTCCGCGATCAGAACGCCTACACCTGGACGGTATTCGACAGCGACTTGTATTTTGGCGGTAACACCAAGGTTCACAAGGCTGACACCGGCACTGATGATGCGGGATCAGCTATTGAGGCGACAGCCAAGACGGCGTTTATTTATTTTGGAGAGCGAAAGGGGCCGACCCGCTACACGGCCATCCGCCCGGTCATGGCGTCGGATTCCGCTTTGGAAATATCCATCGGGTTTGACGTGGATTACCGCGACGGCACTTCGACCCTGGTGCCTTCGGCTACCACCTCTGGAACCTCGTCGTGGGATACGTCGCCTTGGGATACGACGCCTTGGGCTGGACCGATCACCACTCAATTAGACTGGTTGTCTGTAGCTGCAATCGGCTGGAACGCCGCTGTGCGGCTTAGAACCATGACCGATAGCCAGTCTGTTCGTTGGTTGGCGACCGATGTGCGTTTCGAACCGGGCCAGGGAGGTTTCTGATGCTGAGAAATGAGGTCTGGGACTTACTGGCACCGGCTACCGTTGCATTTGAAAACGTCTCCCGCAATGAGGTGGAAAGCGGCATCGCCAACGGCGACTTCCAGCTTTTCATCAGTGAGCATTCCGCCGCCGTTACTTGCGCCTTTGGGAAGTCGCTACGGATCGGTCTTGCTGGCGGCGACCTGGATGAGCTATTGGATATTGAGAAGGACATCTGCGATTACGCCCGTAGCCACGATTTCGACAGCGTCGAGATCATAGGCCGCCCCGGCTGGGAGCGCGTCTTGCAGGGCTACCGGCGCACCGCCGTCCTGATGCGAAAGGAGTTGGATTGTCATGGGCTTCATTAAAGATATCTTCAGCAGCCCAAAACCGCCGCCGCCCGTAGACTTCGGGGCCATCGGCCAGCAACAGGCAGCGACCAACCTAGAAACCGCCAGGGTCGGCGCACGGTTGGCACGGCCTGACATCGTAACGCCCTTTTCTACGACCACCTTTCGTGAGACCGCGCCGGATCAGTATCTGGCGACCCAGACTCTGGCCGAGCCCTATGAAGGGCTGCGAAGAACCGAAGCGGGTATCCAGAGACAGGTTCAAGACCTTGCGGCGGGCCGTCTGGGTCAGGTGCCGACCGGGCCGCTGGATGTGTCCGGCTTCCAGGCGGAACCGACCCGCTTTGATTACGGTGCCATCGGGGCGCAGCCGACCTATGACACCTCTGGCGCGACCTATGAGTTACCCGGCTATGAGGGGCTGGACGCCTATACCACCGACGCCGCCAATGAATTTTACAGCCGCGCTCTCTCGCGGCTCAATCCGCAATTCGACCGGTCTGAACGGCGGCTACGAACGCGCTTGATAAATGCCGGTATTCCCGAAGGCACCGACGCCTTTAACCGTGAATTTGAATTATTCCGTCAGGGCAAAGCCGATGCCTTGAGTGATCTGGCAAGCCAGTCGGTCTTCCAGGGCCAGACTCTGCAAAGCAATATTCTGGGCAATATCCTGACGGGTCGCGGCCAGGAGCTAGGCGAGATCGGCATGGAATACGATATCGCCCAGCGTCAGAGGCAGCAACAAATCGCAGAAGGCCAGCAACAAGTTGCGCTGGACCGCGAGGCCAGAGACCGTGAGATTGCGGAAGCCGTCCGCTTGCGCCAGTTACCGCTTTCGGAAGCGGCGGGGCTGATTACCGGCACCACGCCATTCACCCAGGCAGCGGCGGCTGCACCGCTCAGAGTTGCCCCGGTACAGGGACCGTCGCCCGTTGATCTGGGCGCACTGGCTTCCGCTGGACAAGCCGATCAGCTGGCCCGCTTCCAGGGTCAGGTAGCCCGACAGGGCGCGGGTCTGGGTCTTGCGGGCTCTCTTGGTTCCGCCTTTATAAGGAGGTAACAGATGGTTTCCTCCATTTATACGCCAAACAAGCGCATTGACTATTATCGGAACCTGTCTCGGGCGTTGATGCCGAAACAGATCAGGGCCTATAATCCGAACATTCGCAATCCCTACGCGCAGACGGCAAGCACCAATCTCGCCAATGTTCTTAGGGGCCTTGTGGACACCTATTCTGCTGAACAGCAGTTGGGCAAAGCCGAACAGTTAGAAGCCGAACAATTAGCAGCGCAGCGGGCCATTGGCGGCCAGTTGGCGCAAATGCGGACCCCCGGCACAGGCCCCACGCTCGATATAACCGAGACCGCTATGCCCATAAGCGATATGGACATGGTACAGCGCCGTCAGCAGCAGGTGCGCCGTAGGCCGTTCAGTATGGATGCGCTGGAAATCCCGTTGGAACTTCAGGAGGCAGCGGGCACCACGCCAGAGCTGCTGCAAGGGCGTATTGCGGAAATAACGGCTGGGCGAAAAGAGGCATACACCGCACGTCAGGAAGCCGAGATAGACCGGAGGCTGGGAAGCATCGCCGCTGCCATAGCCATAACGGGAGAAGGCCCGGAGAGGGAGCGTTTGCAGAACCAGCGGAGCCAGTTGCTTGCGATCAAGGATGCCGCACAAACGGCTGTAAGACAGGAAACACAAGAAATAGCCCGTGCCAAAGAGGAGCGGGGGGTCGCTAGAGAAGAAGCAAAAGCCGGGGATGTGCCGAGAAAGGTTTTCGATACGGACACCCTGGAGATGGTAATGATCCCGACGCGGGAATGGCGGGCTAATCGAGACCGCTATAAGGCCGAAATGCCGAAGACCGTTGACGTTGTGGAGCTTGCCACTGGAAAAACCACGCAAATAACCAAAAAAATGCTCCTACAGGATATTGCCAGAGGTCAAGCGGGAGAAGACCGCAAATACGGAAGCAGGCGCGGAATCAGCTTGGTAGATGGTCAATTAGTTCAGGGCGCTCAACCGATTGGTAAAACGCAAACACAGAAAGAAGTAAAGAAAAGAGTGGAGACCGGCTTCCATGTTGCAAGGGCCGGATCACTTTTAAGAAAAATCACGGACACACCGGGATTGACAGGATTGCGCGGACGTGCTGCTGAATTGGTTGGAGGGGTTGCGGGACAGGTTTACGCCCCATTGGGCGAATTTTTGTCGGAAACCATATCCGGGGCAACCCCATCGCAGTTAGCTGAATATAGAGTAGCGGCCAAAACTTTAATCGCCGGACTTATAGAGGAAATGACGGGCGAAGAAAGCGGACGGTTTTCCGAGCCGGAAAGACGAATCGCAGAAACTTCTGTGGCGGCTTTAGAAAAGCTAAGTTCTGCCGAGCAAGTAGGGGGCGCTGTGCGGGCCGCAATGCGGGCGTACATCGTTCATGGTGCTAAATCGGATTACCTATTGGGCAGTCCATATGACCTTAAAAACAAAGAGTGGCTGATTGAATATGTCACAGGGTTAAAAGATCTGGGCCTAGAGCGAGACGACATCGAGGATGTTTTAGCGCAAATTAGGTCAGCTTATCGCTTTTTGGATTGGGACAAAGTTTCGAGGAGCAAGGAGTAAAATGGCTCAGTCCCCAAGCACCGCTGAAAGTATCGTCGATGAATTTTTGACGCCAGAAGGGGGTGCCCCTGACACGGGGAGTGCCCAGGCGATTGTCGAGGACTTTCTGGTTCAACAAAAACTCGATCCTGGCGAAAAGGTGACGGGACAACCGGGACTTGAAGACCTGGGCGTCCGTGCAAACATCGCCGCTTTTTTCCGTCCGCAAACAGCGGCTGAAGCCAACAGGGTCTTCCAAAGGTCGTATCCCGAAGGCGGCATTGTTCGCGATCCCCAGGACAAAGAATTATATTTTCGGACCAACCCACAGCAAAAGTACAGAAAACTGGACCCGAATATTTTTACTGATTCAGGGCGATGGCGCGATTTTCTTTATGATGTTGCTGAATTTGCCGCTTATGAAGCGCCTGTCATAGCGGGCGAATTAGGTGCATTTGCCACCACCAAGAACCCCACGTTCCTGGGCGGTGCCACCAGAGGATTGGTCGGGGCCGGAGGCGGCGAACTGGTGCGACAGTTATCCCAGATTCTAGGCGGCAAAACGGACGCAACTCCGTTGGAGGTTGGTAAACAGGTCGCCACTACCGGACTATACGGCGCAGGCGGAGAGGTGGCATCAAAGCCCATTGTGGCGGGCGCGAGATATGCAAAAGGTCTGCCCGCTATGGCGCTGGACACGGGAGCGGGGCGCGCTCTCAAGGCCCAGGCGCGACAGGTATTGCCCGTCGTGACGCCGGGACAGACGGTTATCAATCCGTTGATTAAGAAATGGGAGAAGATGGGCGTACAGTTTTCGCCCCGTATGATTCAGCATTTCAATAAGCAGCGCCAGGAAGCGATGAAGAAATTCAGAACTATCGTGGAGGGGACTACGATCAATCTTCCTGTTGCCTTGCGAACTACTGTCGATGAAGCGGAACAGCGCATTTACCGATCTCTGCCGGGAGGGGTCTATCCCCGCTACAAGGGCATGACTTCTAAGGAAGCCGGAAGACAGCTATTAAAGGGCGTGACCGAATGGGACGAACTGGCAAAAGGGCAAGTGGATGTGGCCTACATGGCGGCCCGCAACGCCGCTTCAGCAAGTTATGACATCGGTAATTTGGTCGCTGCTGCCAATCAGGTTTTGCGGGGAACAAGAATTGGTCTGAAACCGCGCAAGGTCGAAGGCAAATTATTAGATCAGTACGGTGATCCGATTATGAAAACCGTGCGGGAAAAGGAGCGTATAGGGGCATTGACGAAAGACGTTAAGGAAGCCGCTGAGTTGATACGCAAAATGGACCCCAACCTGCCTACTATTGATGGCGTGGACGCTACCGACCAGCTGATGGCGCTTCGCCATACCTTATGGGACGCAAAAACGCCTGCCCCCGGTGACGTATTTCGACAAGTAAACCGGGACGCCGACGCTTTGTATCGGGCTCTTACCAAAGCAATGGACAATCCCGTTGTCGATGTCGAGGATGCGCGAGGGTTGTGGAAAGATGCGGCAACAGCAGCCAGCCGCCGATTTGCGGTGCTGGACAAGGCCGTAATCGGGCAGATTCTTAAAACACGGGTCAAGGGTGGCGAAAGCCAACTGGCCCATGCTCTTGTTACCTCTGGAAGGCAAAGCGATATAGACGATCTGAAGCGTTTAATCCCCGGAAAGAGATTTGAAGACCTGAAGGCATTCGTTGCCGGTGAACTGTTGCGTGATCCGGCGAAAATAAAAAGCATGGATCAGGACGTTTTGCGGTCTCTGGTCGGTAAACGGGATCTGGACAACATAACCAGCGTTGTCGATGACGTGGCACGGTTGCGGGCGTCTCCGATGGCAAAGGCGTTCGATGAGAATATTTCGGGTCGCGTTGCCATGATGGATTTCTTGAGTGATCTGACCCCTTCCCAGACCGATGCTTTCATTACGGCTGTAAAAAACAACGCGCCGCTCATGCAAGAAATGAAAAGGTCGGTATTAAATGGCATCGGAGACCTTTCGATGGATGCCAGCCGACAGTTCAATTTGGGCCAGTTCAACAATGCCATCAAGAAGTTCACTGATGTAGGTCTATTCAGAAAGAACGGCTTGTGGTCGAAAACGGAACAGCAAGCGATAAATGATTTTCGGGCATATTTGAACAGGGTCGCTGGTCCCGCGAGTCAGGATGCGGGTGTCTCACTGATGGCCGCTGGCATAGCCAGCCCAGCTAAGTTAGCACGAGGCGAACAGGGTATTTTAGGAATAATAATGGAATCTGCCCACCAAATGATCATAACAGGAGGTCTTGGGCGGTTCTTGACAAGCGAAACGGGAGCCAGAATCTTGCGCGGGAGCGCCCGGAAACGGCCTCCTGGCGGCCAAGCTGTATGGGGCTCTAACCAATTAAAGGCTATAATGGCAGGCGCTGTTGCCTCTATGGCACCGAAAGACGAGGAGACTGAATAATGCCTTGGAGTGGTGGATCATTTACCAGAACAAACGGTGTCAACACCGGGGCGACCCTGTGGGCGCAAGACCGCGACGACGGCACAAAGATACTGGCCACCCGCCATGATACCAACGACCAGGACATGGCCGATGGCATCAACTCGACCCTGGAGAAAAGCGGCTCCAATGCGGCGACCGGCAATCTTGACATCGGTTCCAACCGGATCACCCTGGTGGCCGACGGCACCGCCAAGACGGACGTGGCCACGGTCAATCAAATCCAGAGCAACGGCCCCGCCTTCCAGGCGACCGATACCGGAACGGCCAACACTTACGTCATAGCCCTGTCACCGGCGATCACCGCCTATGCGGCGGGCCAGGAAATTACCTTCAAGGCGGGAGCCGCATCGACCACGGCTTCGACCTTGAACGTCAACACCCTGGGCGCGAAGGCGCTGAAGAAGCTGCATGACCAGGACATAGCATCTGGCGACATCGAGTCCGGTTCCATCGTCACGGCGGTTTATGACGGCACCAATTTCCAGGTCACGTCACAGCTGGCGACCGAAGGGGGCACCCCAGGCGGTTCCGACACTCAGGTGCAATACAACTCCTCCGGCAGCTTCGCTGGTGATGCCGACCTGACCTTCGACGGCACGGAACTGACAGCGGCGGGGGTAAATCTGGCTGCGTTCAGCGGTGTGCTGGAGGCCAATGCGAACTTCGTCGATCAAGTGATATTCGGCCCATCGGTCGATGGCATGGCCTGGAGCGGGCTCTGGAGCAAAGCGTCGGTATTTTCCAGCCTGATGCTGGCGACCGTCGAAGATGCGGGCGCAGATTCGCAAATCAACATTTGGGATTTAACGACCAAAGCCAACACCACCCCGCTTGGAACAGTCGCATTGAGCGGCGATGCCACGCCGACTTCTATAGCGGCTGCTATGGGCTACATTATTGTCGGCAGCGAAGACGGCATCAGCATTATAGACCCACATTCTGGGGCATGGGCTGAACGAACGAGTGGCTGGCCCAGAACATTATCCAGCAGCACGGTACCGGCACTAACGAATAATGATGTGCAGGATGTTGATGCTGGTCTTTCTGATCAGCCGCCCTTCGATCCTCGCACTGGGGGTCCACTGCCAGATTTTGCATGTGCTTATGGAACAGGTGCCGATTATTTTTCTTTAATTAAACATGATGGGAATGTTTGGGATAAGGCCGGAACAGTTTCCTCAGACCCACTGTGCATCATTACCTCCGATGGAATGGTTGGGGGTACTAAGTCAGGCGATATACCGGAAATTGCAACGAGTTCAATATCCGGCATTACCGCAGACGATTTTCTTACTTGGGGTAATTATACTGGGGCTTTTCTCCCAGAAAGTGCTTGGGATGAGTATGGTGGTTTGCTGGCAGGAGGTAGTTCAACTCTATTTACGCAGATGCTTCTTCGCAGTAAAGCTGGCACCGATATTTCCAGTCAGGCCGAAGAGGTTGTCTACTGTCACACCAATCGCACATACACGACTGGTTATATGTCTGGCGACATCAGAGGTGCATGGTTAGCCAATAGCAAAACAGCAGATCGTAGTGTTAAGGGCAACACCCTCACTGAAAACGGAACGGTGACCGAAGGAGCGGTAGAATCCGGTGCGGAGTTGAATGGGTATAGTGGCTGGTCTGGTTCTAACTATTGCAATAAAGTCAATGATGCAGACATTGAAATGGGCACCGCCGCTTTTTCCTATAGTTTCTGGTATAAATCCGGCGCTGTTTCGGGCACGGATTATGCCCTCTCTTATCGAAATGCTTCATCAGGTGCTACTCCGCAGTGGGGCACGTATTTTAGTTCCAGTGCAATAGCCGCAGGTGTTAATGATGGCTCTAATAGTGCTGCAGTCACTTGGTCTGATACCAGTACGTTTGATAGTAAATGGCATAAACACGATGTTACCTGGAGCGGCGCAACTGGGATATTGAATAGCTATATTGATGGAGTTCTTGTCGGTACAGCTACAAACGCCAGCGTCGGCAGCTTGTCTGGTGGTTCTGCTTTTGGAATAGCTCTTGGTGCTTCGGCAGAAGGTGGCTCACCTTTTGGCGGTAGCCTGTCGCTGGCCCGTCTCTCAGCCACCGCCCCAACCGCTACCCAAATCCGCCAGATGTACGATGCTGAAAAAGGGATGTTCGTCGCTTCGGCTGAATGTTTGCTTCAATCCGGCTCCACTGATGCAGTGCTGGATGTCAATGTCGATCCACTGACAAACAAAGTTCTGGTTACTCAGACCGATGCCATAACGGTATTCGACGGACTGGTCGTGGACAGCAAACCCACTGTCAATAGCGGTACATCTGAAAAAGGCAAGTTGTGGGGCGATTTACGGGCAGAACAGAATAGTGCCAATGCTTACGTCACGGCACCGGCCACTGACCAGCGACAGGTCAATGAAATGGTGCGGGGTCTGGCTAATGATATGCCGGGCGGTGTTGATCTGTCGAAGGCGAAGGCTTGGATTAAATTTGAAGGAGCCTCCGGTAAGGCAATATTTAGTTCGTTCAACATAAAAAAGATCGTAGTCAATGGAACGGGTGATTTTCAAATACATTTTGGGGTTCCGTTCAAATCTAATGAATATGTGAGTACCATTTGCCATGAAACCTATGTAGGTACTGCGAGAACCCTGAACGCCTCAAGTAAGTTTGCAAGAGCATTAACTTACGATACGTCGAATTCACTCGCCGATTGCGACGATATTCAGATGCTTTTCTTTGGAGAACTAGAAAATGAATGAACTAATAGTTAACGCAGACGGCACGGTAACCGTGGTCGGTGATGCCGGATCAGTGAGCGGTATCCTAGCTGAACTAGTCGAAGCCAATACCACGCCAGCCGTGCGGAATGACGATGGCAGCATCAAGACCGCAGCAGTTGTGCCAGCCGCCGATACACTGGCAGTTGAGATTACGGCGGCTGATCTGAAGACCCACGCATGGCGGCTTCCAAAGGCCCGTGTAGAGCGGCTGGAGGAAATCCGGGGCACTCGTAACGCCAAGTTAAAAGAGCTTGATGTTGAATATCAAATGGCAGATGAGGGCGTTCACCCGGATGGATTGAGCAAGACCCAGGTGGCCGCTAACAAACAGGCCCTGCGCGATCTGCCGCCGACGGCGCAGTCCCATCTGGCTGGGCTGAACGACACTGACGCGATTGCGGCTTACAAGCCTCTGGAATCATGATTAACCTGGAACACCTCGTTTATCACAACACCGGCGACCCGGAGCCCGGTCAGCTGACGCTGATGCGTCCGTTTGGCCCCGCGCTGGGCCACACCAGACTGTCCGATGAGATCATCGACGCCTTCAACGCGGACATCGACAAGGGCACAAACGGCCCGGACTGGTCCGACCATCTGGTCGGCAAGGTCGAGGCGGAACATCTGATCCCCTCCGAGGTGCTGGACGATCACAAGGTTTTCTTCATGGATGCGGCATTGAAATACATCGCCGACTACGCCCACCGCAACTGCCAGCCGATCCGCCTGGACATCCGACCGCAAGTCCACATTCAGTCCGCGTGGTACGTTCAGCAGAAAGCCAACGACTTCAACCCGATCCATCTGCACACCAATTCCGAACTCAGCTGCATCGGCTATCTGAAGATGCCCGACGGCATCGAAGAGGAATGGGAGCAAGACGGGCTGGATCACTACCCGGCCAACGGCCATGTGGAATTCATGGCGGGGAGCCCGACGTTTCTCAACCGCGCCACCTTCATGGTGCGGCCCAAGGTGGGGGATTTCTTTATCTTTCCCGCCGATATGTACCATACCGTTTATCCGTTCCAATCGGACGGCGAACGGCGTAGCTTTTCCATGAACATTGTTTTGAGTGAACTGGACCAGGAGAAAGACGATGAAGGCTAAAGGATTTCCGAATAAGATGACACGCGGTCAGATGGGTGCGTACAAGGGCATTCAGAAGGCCGAGTATTTCCGAGGCGGTTTAAACATCCAGGCGGGCAACGAGATGGGCTTCCGCTCAAAAGGCTGGCGCGTCAAGCGCGGGGCTGATAAGTCCGATACCTTCGGGATGAAACTGCGCCGGAGTTAATCATGGCTACGAACCAGGAAGCACGGCAAACGTCGATCCGGGCGGTCACCTCGACCACCGGCACGCACAACGAGGATTGGCTGGCGCTGTTCACGGCGCGATCCGCCCCGGCGGGTGAGTATAACGAGCGCCTGTTGAGCTATATCAACACCAAGCTGTCCACCTCGTACACCAATATCAATGATGCCATGCAGGCGCTGGCGGCCAATCAGAGCGCCGACAACTTCAGTTCGATGGGCACCTTCACGCCATGACGACCAACTCCGAGGCCCGTCAGGCCAGCTGCCGCACCACGTCCGGCACCGCCTACAATGTCGATGGCGACTGGATGGCGATGTGTACCGCGATGGGCATTACCACCGGCACAATGAACGAGCGCCTGTTGCAGTTCTACAACGCTGCGCTGGGTGCGACCTGGGATGTGGCGGCCTGGGATGAAGTCGCCTGGGACGGCACCGACGGCAACCACACCAACATCAACGAAGCCGCCGCCGCCTTTGCGGAGAGCAACGGCATCACCGGCAACGGCAGCATGTTTTCATCACTGGGATCATTCTGATGGCCAAGAACTGGATACAGGGCGCGATCAAGAAGCCGGGAGCTTTCACCGCCCAGAAGGACCGTTACAACCGCACCCATAAAGGAAGGAATCTCTCCACCAATCAGTTCGCCAACAAGGTGCTGGCAAAGGGCTCCAAGTTCAGTGCCACCACCAAGCGGCGGGCAAATCTGGCTAAAACCTTGGGGAAAATGAGATGAAAAAGAGTAGCAAGAAAAAGAAGAGCGGCGCTATAGAAAGCTCTGGGGTGCCTTCGTCTACTCCTGTGGGGTTGAGAGGCCAAGTTAAAGTAGCTGCTGGACCCGTACAATCCAACCCTATGCCTAAACTTGGAGGTTCTCCCCCACCAAAGGCTGGTTTTTCCAGGAGCGGCAAAAAACTTACGTAGGAGGGTTTAATATGAAATACATCACTGACAGAATCATGGAGCCGTCCAGCTGGGCGGCCTTGGCTGCCGTCCTGTTGGGCGTCAGCATCTTCGTCGAAATGCCGTGGCTGATGATCGTCGCGGCCATTGCCGCCGCTGGCGCACTGTTCTTGAGGGAGCGTAACGGCTGATGCTTAGCGGCCTGTTGGGAGCGATACTGCCCGTTGCCAACACGGTCATCGACCGGCTGGTTCCAGACAAAAATGCCCAGGCCAAGCTCAAGGCCGAGATGGAGAAGACTCTCGTCCAGGCCGAAGCCGCCGGGATGCTGGCACAAGCACAAGCGAATGTAGAATCCGCGAAACACCCGTCAATTTTCGTAGCCGGAGCTAGACCGAGTATCCTCTGGATTTGCGCTGTCGCATTGGGGTGGCAATTCATTGGTCATCCCCTGGCGATCTGGGGCGTTTCCCTGTGGGCTCCAGAGACGCCGATCCCTGCCATCCCCACGGAGGGCTTGTTCCCTCTCACAATGGCTCTCCTGGGGCTGGGGGGGATGCGCAGCGCGGAAAAGTGGCGCGGCGTGGCCAGAGAAAATATGAAGCGCACCAAGTGAGACTGAGCGAACACTTCAGCCTGATTGAGATGACCAAGAGCCAGACCGCTTTGCGTTTAGGTCTGGACAACAACCCCGACCCGGCCAAGGTTGAATCGCTACGTGCCCTGTGCGAACAGGTGTTGGAGCCAGCGCGGAAACATTTCGACCGGCCCGTCATCATCAATTCGGGATACCGTGCCGAAGCGGTCAACAGGGCCATCGGGGGCAAGGCCACATCCCAGCATTGCAAGGCCGAAGCTGCCGACATCGAAATCCCCGGCGTGGATAATCTGGAGCTGTATAAATGGCTGACGGATAACTGCGACTACGATCAGCTGATCCTGGAATACTACACGGGCGACCCCGCTTCGGGCTGGGTTCACGTCAGCTATGTTTCACATGAAACAAACCGCCGGGAGCGGTTGCGGATTGATAAGTCGGGGGTGCGGCGGGATTAACTACCAGACCGTCGAGTCGAACTCCATGCACTTGAAGATGCCCTGATCCAGGGCCAGCTTCATGGCGATTTCGCAGGGATAGCCAAGCTCTTCATAGCGGCTCTTGTGAACGATCAAGCGGGCGTCCGAATTGCGGTTGCCGTAATCGTCAACGAACTTGTCCCGATGGATTGAAATAACCTGATCCGCTTTGTTGGCCCAATGCTGGGAGCCGGATATGGAGCTGTAGGTGATGGGCTCACGCACCCCAGCGCCCAGGGGCTTGGCCGGATGCGCCAGTATTTGCAGATGCAAATTACATGCCTTGGCCAGATAGGTGCAGTCGTCCAGGCACTTGCCGATCCAGCCGGTTTCGGTTTGCTGCTGGCGATTGAAGTCGGGCACGATCATGTTCCACGGGTCCAGGCTGACGGCAGAGATGGCGTGACGGGCGTGGCAGTCGTTGACGATCTCAAGTATCCATTGAAAGCCGGGGCTGTTGGAGGGGTGATGGATGAACAGGAAATATTCTTCAATCCAGTCGTCGGCGGTCTTCTTCTCCTGGTCGGTCATCTCCATTTCCAGCTTGCCCCAGTAGGCACTCCTCAGGTTGCGCCGCACGAAGGGCTTCTCCCTGGTTTCCATCGACATCAGCGCCACCCGAATGCCGTATTGCTTGACGATCTGCGCCCACAGCTGTTGCGATAGATGGCTCTTGCCATGCCCCGGCCACCCCGACAGCACCGACAGACAGGTCGGCGATAGATGTAATTTGTTCTGCCAGCCGTCCCAGCCCTGCCAAAGTACTAAAGCGGGCGGCTCGGGTATCTCTGACAGACGGTAGATGCCATCAAGGGGAAATTCCTTCACGTCCTCACGGAGAAACAGGCTCAAGGATTCCGCGCCGTGGCGGATCAGAAAGTCGTTGGCGTCCTTGACCTCGTCGGGCCACTCCACCCAGTAGCACTTGCCCGCACCGAATACCTGCGCCAGATCAGCCCGAAGGTGATGGCCGGGGCTATCGTTGTCGGTGCAGATGACGAACCGCTTGCACTTGCCC
>Ga0208449_1000918_pt1 | contig 17060 bp, 8 predicted proteins | sample MalvireepMed_s17_FD_184247 | JGI IMG/M metagenome (GOLD analysis project Ga0208449, IMG submission 184247) | Marine viral communities from the Global Malaspina Expedition - Malaspina viral metaG DeepMed_s17 (SPAdes) (version 2) | ecosystem: Environmental > Aquatic > Marine > Oceanic | place...
CTTTAAAATACCTAATTGGATCTGTAAACTTCCTTCCTGTAATAGCTCCACCAATTTTTAATTGAATACCCATTATATTTATTCTCTCCTACCTAGACCAAAGATGTTAGGAGAAGTATACCCTCTACCAAATGTTTTATGCGACGATAATGCCGCTGCCTCTCCCCCAACGGCACCTCTAGAAATATATATGCTACATATTTTTGCTCTATTAGATGTTCCCATAGCTCCATTTTTAGCATTTGCAAATATGTGAGCAGCCGATTCATCTAATTGAATTCTTGTGTATGTCGTAGGATCAACAACTTCATTATTATATACAAACCCAGATAATCCACTAAAGGAATTCATAGCAGCCCCATGCTGCCCATTCCCTTCTGTAGCAATAGGGACTCTCAAGGCGTGCCCATAAGTTGCGCTTAAAGTCATAGGCCCTGCTGAAACAGGACCTGATAAATTATACCCTTGAGCATACATTTGCCTATGCATACCATCGTCCACAACTAATTGGTTATTAGCATCAATACTACTAAAAGTATTAACCATAGGATCTACGGATACATACAACCTAAACGGGCCTCTATTTTGCAATGAAGTTCCAGTTGTTCCGTAAGGCATAAGATCGCCCAAAGGAGCAGATAATTGAAGCGGAAGAAACGGTCTTGCTAAACTAGCCGCAACTTGCCCGATCAACATACTAGAAAATTGAGGAACAGGTAATATGTCCTTTCTACCCATCCCATGAAAATCTAAAACAGATAAAGAACTTGTGTGTGGCGTGCCTGACGGGGCTCTCGCTGTTGCGATACTTCCTAATTCTGCCGTAGTACCTCCTGGAACGAAATAAACAGAAGAAGGACCATGGTATCCCATATTTCTTGGATCATTACCACTCACTGAGCAAAAAGCAGCATGTAGTTTTGAATCATCCGCTATGTTCCAAATAAACGTCCTATTACACAAAGAGCCAGGACTACCTTTTTCAGCCCCACTAACATCATAAATAATTCCAGAGGGATTCCACCAACCAGTTGGGAAATTAACATTTAGAACATCTACCTGACTTCCACCAAGAGCCCTAAGGCAAGTACCTCCTGCCGTATATTTTGTGTTAAACATTCCACCTTCTGCAAAAGGCTCTTCATCCAGGTAATAATTTCTTTTAAACGAATCTTCAGCAGTACTAGCAATATTCATTAATTCGACTCCAGTCCTCCTAAACACATAAGTTCCTGAATCAGCTATCCGACCTGTGGGCTCTGTTTTAGCATCCGGGGTGTTCTTATAATATTCAAGTCCTATAGGATTTGGATAAAACTGCATAGACCCAGCCTTAGTGTAAGCAGATGTATCCAATCCTGATGAGGTTATATTTAGCTCTCCAGTAGGATAATCTGGACTAGATCTGTTTGTTGATCCCCAACAAGCGTTATAATCTCCTAAATCTCGCATGTTAATAGTAGAGTTATTTCTAGCTACTAAACAACTATTCAGACTATGAAGTTCAACCGAAGTGTGATTTTGTTCATCGGATAAAGCCCAACCACTAGCATCTATTTCCGAAGAGTTAGGAGTTGTATGTGGCCTAAAACGCATAACAGAATTACTATCTGCTAGTACATCAACACCGAAGTTATACAATACAGTAGGACCATTACATTCAAAACTGGAGTTATCTTCAACATAAACCCCAGCCGAATTTTTATGAGTATTATACGCATCTTCATTATCTAAATTAGTATCATCTGATCCGAAGATAACAGTAGCCCCATTCACTGATCCCTTGGTCGTAACTCTAGAATTATTTCTAATAGAGATACACTCACCATAAATAGGATTTCCACTAAGGGCAAATCCCGCTAGATTAAATATATTTGAAAAAGAGTTAATTACAGGATGAACCAAAACAGCATTAGAATTATTTCTTACCTGTATAGGAGATACAGGAGTGGCAATATCTGAACCTGAAGTTGTTACATTCAATCCATGATGATCTCTAAACCTCATCTGCCCATAATAACTAGGCATAGCAGAAGTTAGAGTAGGCATTATGGTAGATCCTTCATCCAATATTAAATGAGTTCCATTACCTGAGCAATCAAATTGATACTCTAAGCTATTTGGAGAATTATCAAAAGCCATGGATGTTATATTTTTGTTATACTGAATATTAGAATTTAATGCATGAATCCCTTCATGTTGATTTCCTCTAACCGCCCATTCATTTAAATATGCTTTACTATTTTCTAACAGTATACCTCTGGCATTACTATACACCTTTAATCTACCATCCAAGTCTATAGTAGAATTTCTAGCATGAATTCCATAATCATTATTTAATTCAACATTAAAATGAAGACCACTAGCATAACTAGTATCATTACCCGATGCCATTCCTCCATGAAGAATAGAGTTCTCAAGAACCACACCAAACGAGTTCCTAGAGAAATTAATCATAAACTCATTCTGATGAGCATGAACACCAAAAGCTGCGTAAGGCTCATTATCTAATGACTGTCTCCCTGTTACAGAGCTTGCGTTATTTAATACAATTTCTGAATTATGCGCTCTAAGCCCAGCACCATCATCAACAAATCTTGACGCTGGAGCAAATCTTCCTTCGTTAATCCCCGACCAATCCCCAGACTTTCTTTTATGACTAGCATCAACACCGTAATTTCTATAAGCAACAATGCCTCTGTTTACATAAACTTTAGAATTTCTAAAATTAAAGCCAACCTTATTATTAATAGAAGCGCAATCTTCTAACCAAATGTCATTGGAATTAAAAACTTGAACCCCATCACCCGCATGATCACTTGAATTAATAAAGAAATTACGAATATAAATTGGGCCATTACAGTTGTTAACCCTGAGTCTAGTTAAATAATTTCCATATAACATACCTTGTGCTGGACCATTATCTGCAACTCCGTTTCCTGTTATCAACTCTCCTTCGTCAACACTTAGTATATCTCTTGCACTTACATCATAAGAATTAATTAAATGAGGAACTAAAGTTGCTGCCGCAGTCTCTTCAAAAAGAGGTAATGACCATTTGTTAGCAGCAGCCAGAAAATCTCCAGTTATAGAAACTGACAATCTAGAAGTTTCTTGCTCTGCCATATTCCTTGTGGTAAGATTACTTGCAAAAGGTTGAAAAACACTATTTATTTTTCCTGCCAATCGTGCGTCACCATCAGCATGTGCAAGAACTTTAGTTTTAATATTCATAGCTGACGCATCATTCCACGTACCACTAATATCAGCACTACTAACTTGATTAATCATTCTATATTTTAAATTCTTATCACTCAGGTCTGCAATAGCACACGACCGCTCCGCAAAACCCCCCACCCCCGCTGATGCTGCATAGGCTTTAACAAAGTTCCTATTAATAATCTCTAAAGAACCTCCATAGCCAATATTAATATCTTTAAGATTTAATTCCCCTAATGCATCAAAATTAGCAATTTCAATTAAAAGAGGAAATCTAAGGTTAGAAGGGATCGCTTCAATGGCTGCGCTAACCGTGGTGAAGATATTGCTGCTAGTGACAAGGATTGCGGCTGGCGTGTCTGCGGATACGGTAAACACCATACCTGGAACAGAAGACGTATGAAAACCTGCGTGTTCCCAATTAAGATAAGTTCTTTCTTCTAAATCATGAATAGGTTCATTATCTTGTTCCCAATTGTAAAATGAGCTAGTATCAAATTTAGTAACATGAGCATTCCAATTATTATATATAAAATCGGAACCACTAGAAGTATAAATATCGTTAACTAAGAAAGGCATAATTTAAAAATTAATAGTCCAACGGAAGACTAGCGCAAAATCGCTAGTCTTTAATATTTGAGTAAATTTTCTATAAGCTACAAGTATGGAAGCATCTCCTGCTTCACCTCTTGGATTTTTCATAAATAATCCGATTTCTGTTAAAACTTGATCCGTACTGTGTCTTGCTGCATAGTTCGTATAATTTGCGGTATCTTCATCTACGAGAATAGTATATCTAACAGAAGCATCATTTATTTTTGTAACATTTTTAAAAGGAATACGTCCAAAAATTTGTTGAGAAGTAGTGAACGAACCATCTTTAATCTGTATTGCACTTATAATAGCAAAATTAGCTGCTCCACCATACTCCTCTATTGAGGACAAAGGACCACTCAACTCATAAGTACCACTGCCTGCCGAATCATTTCCAGAGAGGCCGAGTTGAAATTTATCAAATTGATAATCAATTATATTATTAGAACCAGAACCAGAGAATAAATGTGATAACCCTACACTCATACCAGAGACAATTATGTTATGATCGTCAAATACTATTTCCTCAGGCTTATCTTTATAAACCTTTGCTATTTGCAAGTATCCTACAATCCCAAGATCCTCAATAAAATTCATTAAAAATACAACCTCCAAATAAGTGTTAAGTCTTTATAATGTACAAGCCCACCATCGGTTGAACCAGTTGATCCCTTATCAGCTATCTCTGCTAAATTAGTGGTAAATGATTTTTTAGAAAACAATTTATATTTCCTTCCATGATTAATTGGATCCCAGGAAAAGGGAGGAGCAATACTGGACTCTTTCATAGTTCTTTTACAATCTAAAGCCCATAGTCCTATATTATATATACCTCCATACAAATTAGTAAATCCTAAATCTCCTGACCCTATTACAGTCTGATATACTACCTCACCTGTTGAAGAAAAATTAGAATTTGCAGATACAAGAATTCCTGATTGATCTATTTGAGGATCTGTAGAGAAAGTAACAGCCGACCCTACATTCCCATATGGATTAAATACTTTTCCTAAATATCCACTAAGATCCATAGAACTAGCTGAATTAAAAGTTCCTATGTAAACTGAACTCGCAACAGGATCATCACCCAATAATTGACTAACGTTATTAAAGATCCCTCCCTTAGTTCCTCCGTGTTCAAATCCTTTAGGATATGCACCTACCAAAAGACCAAGATACCAGACAGATGAAGCAAAGCTTGTTACTATTTCTCCATCATCTGTCAGAAGGACATTTGCATTATGACCTAATGCTCCAGCAAGCTGAAATGCAGATTTACTTGAATTAGGCATTCCTTCTAAAGTTGTAAGCCCATATTTAGTATTTATATTAGGAAGACCATATATCGCAGAGACATAATCTAACTCAGAAAAAATAGTATTAGACTCTGTTTCTAATTTTATATCTAAAGGAGTAGGAGGACTTGGCAAAATGTTATAATGTGCCCCGCTTGGGAAATAACTACTCACTCCTCCTGGAGGATTAGTATTTGAAGAAACAAAAACCATAGCTCCAGAGAATGGTGATAATTTAGCTGATGTACCATAATCTACATCTTTTCCTATAAGGTAATCAATTCCACTCCAAGTATCAGTATGAGCATGATGTTTGTATCCTTCTTTATCTTTTCCAAAAGACATGGCTTGAATTGTATAATTAGAAGTATCCAAAATAGAAGATGCTGATGCAACTCCAGATAAGCTGGGGGTAGTCGTCAACATATCTACAATAATCTCACCACCCCCATCAACTATGAGGTTATTATCTTCTAGTACAAGTTTTTGATTCTTGGAACCAAAGTCTGTATACAATTCTATTTTCCCTTTTATCTTCATTAGTTTACTATTTCCAAGGAAGTTAAATTATTAAAGTTAGAAGCCCTTACAAATGTATAATACTCTGGCTGGCTCCTATAGCTCAATCTGCCTCCACCGCTTGTTCCAAATAAATTCTCAGTCTCTGAGGCTACCCTTGAAGCATATGGAGAATAATGATTTACACCCACAATAGAGTTAAAGAAATTAAATATATCTCTAACATCCTCGCGTGTATACGTATCTTTTGATGAATTCCTCAATGTATCAAAATGCAAAGGACTAACATCCCCACTAACATCATAGGTTAATTTTTCATTCAATGTTAGGTTAGTTAATCCTATGTGATCAAGAATAACATATTTATCTCTATTTTGAGAAGCAGGAAGCATAAAAAATTCAAACACATAATGTTGATTTGTATTATGAATTTCATATCTACTAGAATCAAAATGGTTAACTAACTTAGAAGGTAACATGGATGGTCTAGATGTAAATTCAGTTCCATAAGATTCAATTGCTAACTCGCGCCTTTCCAATCCTTCATTGAAGGTATGAAAATCAACATTCATAGTATAGTAATCTTCTTCGGAAAATTCTGAAATTAATGCAGGAGTACTAGAAACAGTATTCAATGATGTGTTCCCACATAATCCTGGCCTTCCTTTTGTTGTTATTGTTATTTGTCTAGAAATAGGTTTTACAGGCATCTTATAAGTATGAGAAAGTTCTCCTAAAATAAGCCCCTCACTAATAGAAGAAGCATCTCGTTGTTCCCATTTGCCTTTTGGAGTATAAGACCAAAAAGCATTATTTTCAATCTCTGTATGGATCCAGACGCCTATGCTTACACCCCCTACAAATTTACCATTCTCTGTTCCCCCTATATGACGAACGCTAACTCTATATTTATTATCCTTAATTAAGGAGTTATCATCTCTAGGGTAAAGTATAGAATAAGCTCTTAGCCCACTAGCCTCATTTAATGAAAAGCGCAACCGTGAAAGACCTCTAACTGATTTTAATTTAATTAAAGGATTAGCAATATAATAATTATTTCCACTATTCCTAGCGTTTTGAGATGCGATGTTATATAGTTCAAAACCATTAGCAGGATCAGAACCACTAACATGTATAAAATCCATACCACTTAATATATTTCTATTTCTTATTTCAAGCGAACTAACTACCCCTCCTGATATATTAAATACAGAAGAAGCTATTAAACCAGCAGAAACAGCATAACTACCCCCTCCAATAGTTGGATCTGCTCCAGTCCAATTACCCCCAGGCTCTGCAATTCCAGAAAAAGCAAGACTTTGAAGAGTTAAAGAAGACGCTGTTGAAAATGAGGAAGCAACCAACGATAATCCTGCTGAATTAGCAGCGGTTTTATGATAAACACTAGAAGGACCTAAAACATTAAAGTTACCATTAAATATTCCCGATCCGTAGAGATGTCCATTAATTGTAGGCCCGTCAAGATCGTAAATACTTTCTCCTAGGGGATGCCTGTAAAAATCTTTTGTATATACTTTATAAAGTTGATGCAACCCTCTATCAAATTTAAAATTATGATAGTCCCCTATAGAATCTGGAAACCACCCATTTGATTCCGTAGAGCTATTAGCGAAATTTAATTCAGCTTCCATGTCCGTATAATCATTAGAAAAACTACTAAAATTAGAATTTACGTAATAAGACGCTTTTGCTACTTTACGTCTCTCCTGAATACGATGCATAGCAACTATGATAGATGGTGTTTCGTATCTGTCTACGTAATTAGCCGCTGATACTCTATACTGTGTATGCTTGTCATCTGCACCTAAAGAACTTAAACCTCTACATGGGAATGTAGATGATATGACAACCCCTGAGAATATATTAGGAGATGTTAAATCTTCACATCTCCCATAAACAGGAGGCAAATTCATATAATCAGTAATTGGAGCAAAATGTCCTGCCGACGCAATATACCCTAAAGGTAAAAATCCAAAACCAGACCCTTCATTAAAGTTAGAGAATAAATGCTCATAAACGCCTCCTGGCTCTTTAGTCCCTCCTACATAACTAAATTCAATCGTAGACGGGTCCCAAGATATAGGCATATTAAATCCAGTGCGATCATAATATCCTTTTGTAGGTAATACAGGCTTATAATTTCTCCTTCGTATAGCATTTCTAGGTACCTTAACGATCCCTCCCACTGATTGATCACTTTCTGGGGCAACAGAAGCCCCACCAACTATACCACTGTGTATTAGATGTACTCTATTAACATCCGTCCTTTTTAAACCCCTAGCATCTCCAGCATTTGATCCTCTTCTCCTAAAAGCATTCATATGTACTGCGGAGACTCCTGTCCTAGCCAAGGCCACTGGATATTCTTTTTTCTCAGTCCCAGTAGGACTCCATCCAAAAGCACCTCCAGGAGGAGCCTCGCTCAAAGAAAAAGAAGACCAATCATAATCATCCGCAGATACTCCTGCTCTAATAATCCACTTAGAAACAGATCTAACAACATAATCATCAATACCAGAAGCTTCAAGTCTAGACTCCGATATGGCATGGGCAGGGGAAAAATCTTTAGCTAATCTTGCTGCATATTGGGGTGCATATTTTGAATCATGAGTAAATGAATTTTTGGAAAAATCAAAACTATCTGCCACCATTATAAGCTTGAAATGAGAGGATTTTCCATTCCACATACTAAATACATCAACATTATTAGAAATAGGGTCTAATAAGACGCTAGATAAATTTGGAGCGTGATTTACAGAAGAGGTAAGTATTAGCCATCCATTATTATCTCTAACGCTATCATCTACTCTTAGAGTATTATCCTTAATATACTCCCTTACTATATTAGAAAAGTTTTCAGACACTCCAAAACAAGTTAATAAATCTCTCAAATCATCAATAAGATTATCTGTTACCTCGCAATCGGTATAATAACTTGCTTTCTCCCAAGGAGGAATTGGAAAATTTCTATTTCTATAATTAAATACAAATGTTGGATTACTTAGGAAAAGACTCATCCCTGGGACTATAGGACCAGCACTCAAAGACGCAGAAGCAGCAACAGACGATACAGCATTAGCTCCTGATAAAATAGTTATTGGAAAAGGCTCTCCTCCTAATTTAAAAAGATTAGGATGTAAAATAACCAAATACAACAAAATATGATCAACGGCTAGCCTGATGTTCTCATCCATGCTGCTAGTAGAATATCCTACTACTCCTAATTTCTTAGAAGCGGAGTTCCAAGTAGTAAAATCTTTAAGCATAGAAGACTCAGTAGCTAGAGCATAATAAATGAGATTAGGAATGTAAGATTCCCATAACTCTTTTATGTCTCCAGAAACATCAAAAACATCTTCTGAAAATAAAGCATTTACCGCTTCTTGAATTGAAGCTTTGGTGCCTGTCTTTTTATATAGATTGACTGCATTTTTAAGTTGCAATCTTCTTTTCGTATCATCTGTGCCGTATAACTTCCACCCAATTAAATCACCAAGATATGGTAAATATTCGGACGGACAATCTTCAATGTCATATAGTAAATTTAATGTTTCTGCTTCATTTAGCCTATCAAACATAGAATAAGAAAAAGCTTTTAATAATCGGTGAAGAGGTCCTTTAGTTTCTAAAGAAGCTAATAATGTAGCATTATCAATATAATCCTGGAAAGCATTTTTAACTTTTGTATCTTGTAAATTAGTTTCCTGTGGAGAATAGATAACACTTATTAAAGTTTTTAAATTATCTAAAGGCTGAATTCCGCTAATCCACGTACTAGATAGAGACCCGTCTACATAACCTGAGCGAACTCCTGAAGGTAGAAAATCGTCAGTAATCAAACCCTGATCTTGCCAAGCTGCACAAGTTTCATAATTTAAGAATACAAACTCCGATAAAGCTTTAAGTGCATCATCTAAATAAATAGTCTTCCCAGCATAAGTCTTTTTAACTAGTAAATCTGCTACTATGGAAGATGGCTGATATGTGTAGCCCGCAGTACCATGACCATCGGCAGCATTTCCACTTAAATTAAGAAAATATAGCCAAGATAAAGAATTTATTAAATGGATATGAGTTTCTGCCGCATCAGAAGCATAAACTCCTTTAGTCCTATCATAACTATCAGAAACTGCATAGTTGCTAATGGAAGATAGAAAAGGATTACTCGATCCAGCTAAGAATTCATAAAAACTAGCACTGCTACTAAAATCATTGAGAGAACGTCCAGTAGGAATTAAAATATCTCTTTCAAAACTTTGTGGAGTAATTTTAGTATTATTGTTTTGAGATATAAAATATTGAGAAGCTCCTGCAAGATTCCCAATACTTGAATATGAGGTTTCTGGCACACTAGATAAATAAACAACACCACTAGTTGGGCTGGACATTAGTCCAGCTAGTCTAAGGTGAGTATTTATTATTTGATCTTCTTTTTTAGTCTCAAACCCACTAGCCGTAATTTCATCTTGAGTGTATACACTGGGAAGAATCATCTCCACAGCATCGACATAATTACTCTTGAAATACTTTCTAGGAGAAGGGTTATGGGTATTAATTCCTGGTGAGACCATATTAGATAGTTATTAAATTAATTGTTACGTTATTTAATTGAGAAATTTCATTATGCTCAAACGTTATAGACTCTGGAATGTTCTCTATAGTTGCAAACCGTACCTTATCAATTTCATGAATTTGTCTAACTAAATCCTGCGTATGGAAAGATTGACCAAACTCTCTATTATCCACAAAGAAATAATTGAGAATAACATCTCTCACTAACCCTTTAATTTCAGGCTCGTCTCTTTTAAATTCTTTATCTATTCTGACAGTTACAACTAAATCCAAAGTTCTTATCAACCCATCAACAACTACCACCTCATCAGTTAGCATCTTTTTAACATTGATTGCATCAAGTAAGGATGTTTTATATTCAGGAGTTGCCCTTCTTAATTGTAAATTACTAGCTTTTTCTAAAAGGTAAACATCAATTATATTAGCAGAACTAAAAGCTTCTCTCACCACAGCAGTAGCCTTCCCAGCAGACCCATAAGAACTTATGTGTGTACTAGCAAAATTTATATAATCAGATAATGTAACTAATCTATCCTGCCTTCTAAACGTCAGAGGAGCGTGTCTTTTAGCGTGTTCCACTGTCTCAGCGTCCGCACCTCCAGTACCCATTGAAACATTAGTAAGTGTCCCCGTATAAGAAGTTCCGCCAATTGATCCAATAATAGATGCATTTATAAGACCGTTTTTAATATTACCCCTAGTGCCTCCGCCTATTCTATAAGTAACGGTATAAGTATCTCCAATAGAAGGCGATTGTCCAGTTATATTATCTCCAAAAAGTACAGTACCTTTAAAATTATCGTCTAAAATTGTTTGGAAGATCATATGGCTCGCGCCCGACGCTGCGAATAAATTATCTACTTCTGTAAATACTCCTTGCTCGGTAGCCTCCCCGTCTGTGTATACACTTACACTACCTTCCACTACAGGGAACTGCGACAAGCTTATAGACTTAACTAACTCAGTAGAAGTAAAAGTACCAGTTTGTTTTACCAAAGTACCTTCCAATAATACCAAGGATGACGCGGGGTGGACATTGTACGCTGTCCCTGTGGATTCTGCTTTGGTAAGAGATATTTCTCCGGTGTTGTTTGCTAAATCAACCTTTCCACTGTTTAAAACTTTATATAACACAAATGAAAGAGAGGCAGCGTCTTCAGGAGAGGCAATAGTTAAAACTCTATTTTCTGGAGTTATTACCATAGAGCCTGCTGCTAAAGGATCTCCCGTAGTCCAGGGCCATGTAATTTGTGCATTAGCAGCCGCAGAAATAGGCCCCTTCATCCTGACCCCGATAAGTTCCAAAAGCTTTTTAACGTTTCTTCTCAATTTAGCAGTTCGTAAGTAATTCTCATTAGCCAACATATCTGCCTTCAAAGAAAAAACAGAACCCATATAAGCAACAAGCTCTATTAACATTACTCCTAAATCAGATTCGGAAAAATTTTCATAATCCAAAGGATATACAGCTTTTATATAATCAATTAATGAATCTCTTATTGATAGAAAATCAGTAGCGGCGAAATCAATCTCCGTTGGTTTCTTATCAATAGAAACTACTACATCCTTAATAAAATCAGATTTTACTTCTCCTGTAAATACCATTATCCTATTTTAACTCCAACTTCAAAAGTAGTGCTTTCTATTTCTTCAACTTTCACACTTAATTTAATTTGCATAGCTTGAAGCCCTTCTGCTCCATACTCATCCACGGGATAGACGCCTAATTTTATAACTTTAACCCCTTTAGCATATTTAGCTATGGCAGCTAATATTTCAGTTTTTATAGCTTCAAATAAAATACTATCCATAGGTTGAAAAAGATATTTTCTTAGATCTAACCCATACCCAGGGAGTAACACTCGTTCTCCTAAATGGGTAGTTAGCAACTGTTTTAAATTATTTCTTATTAATTCCTTGCCTGATTCTTTGCTATAGTATCCAGCATTAGTATTTGCAAATAAGGGGTATGATAATCCATACCTTTTTCTAACATTGGAAGAAGATCCCTTGCGCGTACTAATAGTAGGAACAACCCCATACACAGCAGTATCTGTATTTAAAGCCATTATATATATTTTCCTAAATTGTATGTTTTCAACGTTTCTATATTTTCAAAAATGTTTTTCTGAGCATTATAATTCATACGCACTTCTCCTTGGTCTAATGCTCTAGTATAAAATTTGGTACTTCCTAAATGTCCTCGCAAACCACTTATAGCACCAAAAGTATGATTTCCCATAAATCCAGTACCTGCAATTCCATCTGTGTATCCTCCTCCTAATATCCATGGAGTGAAGTATAAATCACCCCTCGGCCCTGCTCTTAGCTCTGCACTAGCAGACGCACCCACGTTAGTCCCAGAATAATTAAAACCGCTTTGTTTTCTAAATGAAGGAATTTGTAATGGGGAATATTTATCTCTACCTAAACAAGTTAAAGAAGAAGACGATAATAATTCACCATTAACATATAAACTTATGTTATCTTTTGAAGGATCGGTGGTAAGAGCTACATGAATATATTCATCCGATGCTGATAAGAGGTATTGATTGCCCTCTGGGGAAGCCGTGCTAGCATCAACTGTGAAAGAATACCAAGAAGGACTTGTGGAATAATTACATCCACTTCCATTAAAAATCAATCCTACTGATGCATCATTAATTGATTGAGTAGGGGCTACGAAGAAAGCTAGACTAGAGTTAGCTAGATTCTGCATAGATTCTGATCCCCATTTTGTATCTTCATAATCAGAATTTTTCGTAAGACGTATATCTCTAGTAAATCCCATTATCATTCCCTTGACAATTCCATCCCCTAAATCTAGATCTAAACGCTCTGGATTTGTCTGTGCAGTAAGGCCAGGATCTATGCCTGTATTCTCATTAGCAAGAACTAGACGATACAATGCAGAAGTATCCTGACTATCTTCTCCCCATCCATTTGAAACATCTGTTAAATAAGGAACATGCATCCATGTTTCAAAAGTAAATCCTTCCTTACTATAAGTAAGGTCTTGTAATTCAACGCTTGACGATGCCCTAACAAACGACCCAATACCTGAAGGGTAGAAAGGATGATTATTAACTTGTTCTGTTATTCCTTTAAGATAAGGCACGCATAACCCAGAAGTGAATACCGCAGAGGCTGCTTTTCCTGCAAGTTGTCCATTATTATAAATTTTAGTCTCCGCACAATTAGTAATATTAAACTCAGTAGAGCTAGGAGAAACTACATTAGGATCCAAATAATTATAAATAACAGATAACCCCCTAGTAACTATTCGATCTGTTATGCTTAATTGTGGTGCGACAATACTTGACGCAGTATTGGAATAAAGGATCTCGCCTTTTCCAATATCAGAAACAAAAATATGCTCTACATTCTCAAACTCCTCATTTGGTTCACTAGTTACAAATTTAGGAGTATAGGGAAGAACACTACCTTTAATATCTTTCTGATCTAGCACCAAGGCTTTTTGTTTTCTTATTTCTGGTGCAAAATTAAACTGTTGTAAATATGAGAAATCATTAACTGGCACTTCCCCAGGTAAGAATAAACTTGTATTCCCATAGTTTGCAGGAATATCAACTGCGATCTCAATTTGCTTCTTTCGTTTATTAATCTTCTCTGTAAATAATGATATTTCTGAATAAAGGCTTTGTCTCGTATTTTCAATAACTGCCGTTGATGCACCATCCTTTTTTAATTCCTCTACATGAGATGATAAATCATACACTCTTTTAGTTTTTTGCCCTTCTAAATTTTTAAGATAGTGGTCAGCGTCGTAATACCCTCTGAGAGAATCTCTATCATTTATTATCTTAGGATCAAAAATAGTATCAATATAATGTTTAACAGTCTTAGATGAAATTTGAACTCCCTTACCTCCTAAATTAGGATCGAAAGAGAATTTCCACCTATCCGCAGGAGAAATAGAAGGTTTTTTACTTTCTATGTAATTAAGGACCTTAGTTACTCCACTAACTCCAGACGACTGAGAATCATAGTATAGCCCATCCCTGGAAACTACAAACTGTCCTTCAACAGCCTTAGGAGGCCCAAACACCAACCGTATCACTTCCTCCTCTTCTGGAATCCCTGAAGGTCCAGCTATCCTAAACAACACGCCAGACACAGGAAATTGAAGTTCTGGTTCTAATGTAGGATCTTCGATCCTTTTTAAAATCTCCTCTTCTATACTGTCTTGCAAAGCTCTCCATTCGTCTCTAGCGGCTTTTATGTTACTAAGTTCGGCTAACCTAGGACCAAATCTCCTTTGCATTAATTGATCAAATTGAGCAGTGGATAATTGTGATTGAGCACCTCCAGGATTAGCCGTATTAGTTCCAGCAAACTTTTCGCCATCTAAATAAGTCTCTATACACCCTTTTACTTGTTGAAAATGGTTGTATCCTCTAACTCCAGCCTGATATAATTTAATGCCCTTATTAGTCAGCACATTAACCCAAGCTGCGGTCTCTGTCAACCAGTTTGATCCAGGAGCTTCTTTGCCAAATTTAGAGTTTCTAGAAGTAACGGAAATCTCCCCATTAGGAGTTACTGTTATACTTACTCCAAGATCTAACTCAAGGGCGGTTTTGGCACTATCCATCCACCCGTCAATTATTCCTTGAACTTTTTCTGAAGAATCCTGCATTCCTTGAAGGGTAGGCATAGGTATTAATGCTAGAGCATCACCAACCAAGCTAGTTAAACATGTAGGAGCACCAAATCCTTTACCCACAGCAGTTAATAAATTACCTGATTGCGCTTGTGCTTGTGATAATGCTCCCCAATCAAAATTTACCATAATTACTTAGTTCCTTCTTTTATATGTATGTAGTTAGGAAGTAGAAGTCGCAGGACCCACCTGTAAAAACCAAAACGGCACATATTGTCTTAAGTCCTCCGTAGACTCCGTGGATTGTGTTACAGAAGTGACATCAGCGACAGAAGTTGGTGGATTTAACTGTACTACCGTGCCTTTTACTGTACTAACTCCTGTCTTTGAATTCATAACACAATTTCCATTCTCTGAATTCATGATACAATCTTTGGTCGCGTTGGCTGTAAACTCTCCTGCTGCTTCAATCCTAACATTCCCAGTTTCAGATTTTAAATTAATATCCCCTTCTGTAGCTTTTATATCTATACTTTTAGCAAAGATTTCAACTCCTCCATCTGCATTAATTCTTACTAAGCCTGCATTACCAATCTGCTCGATAATAATTTGAGTATCTCCTTCAGGATTGTTAGCCATTCCTGCCACTAAATTAATATCTTTAAATTGAGATCCTATAGAGACATTTCCAAAATTCTCAACATCAGGACTAGTATAATTAGGAGAAGCTCCTATATCTAAGGCTTTCTCCACACTAGTTCCAATCGACCTATTCTCAATAATATAATTTCTTCCATTTGTAATTATATTATTAATCTCTCCATCGTGTACAATATTAGTTATATTATATTCTGTTTCGGTTTTAATACACCTGTTACCTATAACTTTTGCTGTATCATGACCAATGGTAATACCATCTAGGGTATCCTTACCTTTTCCATTCAAAACACCTATTCTCATACAATCAGCGTTAGCACTATCATCTAAAGATACTATCTTCCCCTTGCCTGAGCGCATCTCAATTTTAGAAACATGCTCAGGACCCTCATCAACATCATCTTGTATTACAAGACGATGACCTTTTGGATGTCTTAGTATAATTGTACTCGGAAAATCATTCCTTTTGTCGTACAAAGGCTCATGCAATCTATCAACAGAGTAATTATCTAATTTATTGACATCGCTCCATTCACTCAATTCCTCTTGCATAGAGCCATCATCCCCAATGATAGAAGTTAAATAATAAAATGTAACACCCACCCTCTGTATTAAAATATCTGTACCTGGAGCTGGCACCGCTATAAACGACCCGGCGTTATGGAATGAATAAGGAGAAGTGTATATCACAGGGACTAATACCGATCCTGCGGCTCCTATTTCAACAGGACTTACCGCAAGATCGGTAGAAGGTATCATACATTCTAATATGCCTCCCTTACCATCACTGGTTCGTTTAACATTTAATATTTTCCCCTTTAAAGTCCTATCTTGTAAAGTCATTTTAATTATTACCTCTTTGGAGGAGTACCTTTCCAATTCCCATTAACATATGGAGTATTTTGATAATTAGGTGATAATCCCGTTTTAGGATTATTCACGTTGAGTTCTCGATGTGCCTTACGGGCTTTTGCTTTTTGCTCAGGAGTAAAACCTTTTAAAGACTCTTCAAAATTTTCAAAGTCCTCAGTTCCTTTAACCTTACTTTCGAGATATTCTCGATAATTCTGCGTTGCTCTTTGCTTTTCTCTATACTGTTGATGTGGCATTTGCCCTCTCATCGCTTGCTCTCGCATTTCTTCTTCTACGTTCTCCAGTGGCTCGGGCCACGGGTGCTTGATCTCCTTAGGATCCTTCGCTATGCGCTTCAGCCAATCCGCCATTTCCTCCATCAATTGTAACTTAGCATCTTCTTGCGCCGCAGCAACGCTTTTATCATACTTTACTTTTTCTGAAACTGATTTAAGTTTCTCTGCGACTGCCTCCCCTGCGGTTACTAAAGATTCTAACCCCTTCCCTTCATTAACTGCGCCACGAATACGCGACCAAATGCTCGGATTAACTGGTTTTAAATTTTTATATTGAACGGCACGCGCCGCCGCTTTTTGAGCCGATTTTTTCGTTGCCGTTCCAATTGCCGTTCCAATTATTTCATCTAATTTCTTCTTCCTCTTCTTCTTGTATTCACTTGTATATTCATTTACTTCTTGGCTTGTGTA
>Ga0208449_1000926_pt1 | contig 16941 bp, 28 predicted proteins | sample MalvireepMed_s17_FD_184247 | JGI IMG/M metagenome (GOLD analysis project Ga0208449, IMG submission 184247) | Marine viral communities from the Global Malaspina Expedition - Malaspina viral metaG DeepMed_s17 (SPAdes) (version 2) | ecosystem: Environmental > Aquatic > Marine > Oceanic | place...
ATTGGGACGTCTTGGCATCGGAGTAGAACTAAAGCCGAGCTATTTTAGACAGGCACAAAAGAATCTACTCCATATCGAGCGGGTTGAGGATGTGCCGTTTCCGATGGGCATATGACGCAACTCATCAACGAGAATGACTTCCAGGCGACAGTGATCGACATGGCGCGGACCTTCGGCTGGATGGTGGGATTTACCCATGACTCTAGGAAGTCCGAACCTGGGGAACCTGATCTCCGGCTGGTACGTCCTCCGAGGGTTATCTTTGCCGAATTGAAAACGATCAAGGGCAAGTTAAGTAAGGGCCGGCGGAGCCAGTCCGGGCGATACCTTCCAGGTCAAGACGATTGGCGTGATGCCTTGATGCGGTGCGACGTCGAATATTACCTCTGGCGACCGGACGACAACATCGAAGAGATCTTGCGGTGATCAGGAAACGCTCCAAGAAAACGGCCAAACTCTACCGGGACCAAAGAGTCCCGCTGGTCAAGCGGCTTCTGTCCGCGATCTTCAACTGTGAACGATGCGGACAACGTAGCCAGGTGGTTCATGAAAGACTGACACGGGCCAGAGGAGGGTCGATCACTGATCCGGCGAATTGCGTTGTCCTTTGCAATCCTTGCCACGATTGGATCCACGCCCATCCCCGGCAATCCACCCAGGAAGGCTGGTTAACGAGGCGGGTTGATCGTGTCTTATGAATGGGGCGCGAATCGAACCGTCCGCGTCACCGTGGTCGTCGGCGGTTATCAATGGCGGATCCACGGCGCTCCTGACCGTAACTGGTGGGTTTGTCATTTGGTGGAATTGCTGGGCCCGTGCAAACTGGATGTCCCCATCGACAAGAAACTGAGGGAGAAGCTGCGGAAGGCATTGGCAAGTCAACTCGACCTGGCGGTGGACGATATCAAGCCGATCTCGGCAGATTTGATCCTGACTTAAAGGTTATTTAATGATCGATAAAAGATGCGCCCACCATTGGCGGATAGCGCCGGCGGGTCAACGCTGGAGCGCCGGGACTTGTCTTCGATGCGGCGAGCGAAGAGAGTTCGACAACGCTCCGCTAATGCAGGACGAATTCTCTCGGTCGCGGCAGATCCGGGCGGAGAGATTGCGGGAAGATTAAATCTGATGCCGTTGGCAGTATTTCCAAGCGAATATTATATGCCATATGGTAGAATCCACCCATGCAAGACCGCGTTAAAGAATTGCGTCGCGTCCCCGCTTCCGAACTCCGGGCCAACCCTAAGAACTGGCGTAGACATCCACCGGCCCAGCAAGCCGCCCTTCGTGGAGTCCTGGAAGACATCGGATTCGCGGATGCGGTCATAGCCAGGGAAACGCCCGACGGATTAGAACTGATAGACGGCCACCTCCGGCAAGAGGTTATGGGCGACCAACCTGTCCCGGTCCTCATCGTTGACGTGACCGAGGAAGAAGCGGACAAGATGCTCCTCACTTACGACCCGCTGGCGATGATGGCCCACGCCGACCAAGACCAACTCCTCAATCTACTCCACGACACCCAGTTCGCCGACAAAGCGGTCAACGATATGCTGGAGGCATTGGCTAACGGGGAACGGCTCCCCATGCCGGACTTGACCGAGCCGGTGGACGGCGATGATCGTTTGGCGGGTTCATTATCTGCCCGGTTCCTGGTTCCTCCGTTCAGCGTATTGGATGCGCGGCAAGGATACTGGCAAGAGCGAAAACGGTCGTGGTTGGCGTTGGGGATTGAGAGCGAAATAACGCGCATCGGCGCTATTGGACGGAATCGGCAATTATTAGCATCATCATCGGGTGTCGATTTCTACATACAAAAACGGGCAATAGAAAACATCAAGAAACGCACATTGACTACTGCTGAATTTCAAGAAGAATACTTTATCGAAGATAAAAGCTATGACAAAGGGACTAGCATCTTTGATCCTGTCTTGTGTGAGCTAGCCTATCGTTGGTTCAGTCCACCGACTGGGTCAATCCTTGACCCGTTCGCTGGCGGGTCAGTCCGCGGGATTGTCGCGGCCTATCTTGGGCGAAAATACACTGGGATCGATCTGCGACCGGAGCAAGTAACAGCCAACCAGGAACAAGCCCAGACCATCGTTCCGGACAATATGCCCACCTGGATCGTTGGCGATAGTCGGACGGCCATCCCGACCGAAGAATATGACCTTATATTTTCCTGTCCGCCCTATTACGACCTGGAGCAATATTCGGACGATGACGCCGATCTCAGCAACGCGTCCGATTATGACTCGTTCATCCTTGGCTACCGGCAGATCATCCAGACAAGCGTTGACCGCCTTCGCCCGGACAGCTTCGCCTGTTTCGTGGTCGGTGACATCCGCGACAACCACGGCATATATCGCAACTTTGTGGGCGACACCGTGGACGCCTTCCAGGACGCCGGGGCGAATTTATACAACGAGGCGATACTGGTCACAGCGGTCGGGAGTTTACCGATCCGGGTGGGCCGACAATTTGAGGCAGGGCGCAAGTTCGGGAAGACGCATCAGAACGTCTTGATATTTTACAAGGGCAATCCCGACCGCATCAGGGAGCGCTTGGGTGAGGTAGACGTATCGGACGCCCTGAGCTTGTTTGAGGTTGACGATGTTTAACGCTCCCATAATCGAAGAACATCAAGGGACCATCGTCGTCAGGGACGACCTGATTCCCGGCGGGACTAAATCCCGGTTTCTTGTTCCGTTGTTTGAGGTCCATCCAGAGATTGTCTACGCCTCGCCAGCTTACGGAGGCGCCCAACTATCCCTGGCTTATTCCGCCCAGATGACAGGCAAAGCGGCCACGGTGTTCGTCGCCAAGCGTAAGGAATTACACGCGAGGACTCAGGAGGCCCGATTGGCCGGGGCCAGAATCCATCAGGTCGCGCCAGGGTATTTGACCAACGTCCAGGCCAAGGCCAAGCGTTACTCCAACGACACCGGCACCTTTTATATGCAATTCGGGGGCGGGTCCGAGGCCATCAATATCCTGGCTGATGCTGCCTCCCAGGTCGCCCAACAAGTCGGCCCTCTGGACGAGGTCTGGTGCGCGGCTGGGTCCGGGGTCTTACTGAGGGCTTTGCAACAAGGATTGCCGGCCAAGCGTTACATCGGCGTTGAGGTCGGCCACCACTTATCCAGCGCGGAGATCGGACAAGCGTTGATAATGTCCAACCCTCTCCCGTTTGAACGCGAATATAAGGGGCCGGTTCCCTTTCCATCTTGTCGCAACTATGACGCGAAGGCATGGGCGGTCTGCCGAGAGCATGGACAAGGGCGCCGTTTATTCTGGAATGTCCTCGGCCCATCCCCGACCCGAAGCATGATGGGACTTGGGCCGCAGTTGGTCACTGGATAATACATGGCTTTACAAAACGGAACAAAGATAGGCGCCGAATTAAGACGCTCTCAGGTCTTGCAATTGAAGCAAGCCGGGGCGTCCGAGCAAGCCATCGCCGACCAGCTCGGTGTGTCCAAGACTCAGATAAACAACGATGTCAAGCGTCGATTGGCGGAGATTCGGAAGGCTGACACCGAGGCGGTCGAGCAGGAATATACCCTCCAGAAATCAAGATACGAACGACTACTTCTCCGATGGTGGAGTCAGGCCACCGGACCCGATGATACCCAAGCGGCAAGGGCGACCGGGATAGTTCTGGACATCCTCCGGCGCCTGGACACCATCGGCGGTCTTGTTCCTGACAAACCATTGATCCAACTCCAACAACAGAACGTCATGGTCGGCGGCGCGACCTTCGCAGATCTACTTCGCGAGGCGATGACCGTTGATGGGGGTGAATGTGTTGAGACTGACCTGGCCGTGGGCAAAGAAGAAGAATCGGACGGTTAATAGCTACGATACCCGCGGCCGACTCCGGGTTCTATGCGTTGGCAGTAGTTCGCCGGCAACCGGGGAGATAACGCACAAAGTCAGGCAAGATGGAGCGAGGGCGTCCCGGTGGACGCGGTGCCTGGAATGTGGTTGCACCGTCCGAGTCACCGGCTTGAAATCCCATCCCAGGTTGACCGTCCATAACGGGAAGGATAAAGCGTGATCAAGTGGCGTATGGACGGAGACATCCGAGATCATGCGATCCACCTGGCGCGAACTATCGGATGGTCAAGGAACAGAGGGCGAGATGAAGAAAGGGCGGACGGTCGAGAGCTACGACAAGATCGGACGGCTCCGGGTATTGTGCGCCAATAGCGGGTCTCCTGTCACCGGGGAGATTGAAGTTATACAAATGACCGACGCGGTCAGGGACTATTTTTATCCGTTCGGGAGGTCAAGGCAGAGTGGTCGGCCAGTGCCTCCGGGAGTCCGCCGGACTCGATGTCCGGAATGTGGCCGCTTCATAACAATAACAGGGCCGCAATCGAAGCCACGCTTGCTCGTCCATAACGCGGTCAAACCAAGATGACGCTATCCCAGGCTGAGAAGCGTTTCTTGGTTGACCGGTCCAGGTCCGACCCGGATTACTTCTGGGCGTCGATCCTTGGTTGCTCCACCGTTTACGATAAACAACTCGACATGGCGAGGGCGGTCAGGGATCATAATCGCGTCGCGGTGGTCGGCGCCAATGGGACCGGCAAGGATTGGCAGTCAGCGCGGGTGATGCTCTGGTGGATGGCGACTCGCTATCCGGCGATCTGCGTTGTCCTCGGTCCGACCCATAGGCAAGTCTCGGACATAGTCTGGAAGGAAGCCAGGAACGCCTATCTGACATCAAGGACGCCGCTGGGCGGTCAGATGTTCCGGACCAGTCGCTGGGAGTTGGACGATCGCCACTACGCGGTCGGATTCGCCACGGACAACGAGTACAACATCCAGGGCTTTCACTCTCCTAATCTCCTGGTCATCCTGACCGAGGCCCACAATATCGAGCAATCCCATATCGATGCAGTAAAGAGACTGAATCCCGCTCGGATGCTCCTGACAGGAAACGCCTTCGCCAGCTCCGGGGAGTTCTATGACGCGTTCCACGGTGGGAGTGATCTTTACCACACGATCGAGATCGCGGCGGCTGACACGCCCAACATCCAGCAAGGCCGGGAGATCATCCCCGGCATGGTGACCGTTGATCAGGTTGAAGAACGGCGCCGGGAATGGGGGGAAGATTCCGCCTTATACATCGCCTCGGTCCTGGGTAGGTTTCCGGACAATCTGGAAGATGCCATCGTCCCGCGGTCTTTGCTGATGGAAGCGGTTGAACGAGAACTTGAACCAGAAGGCGAGGCGACCCTGGCTTGTGACGTTGCCAGATTCGGCGCCGACAAAACGGTCGTTTACAGGAGACAAGGGAACGTTTGCCGGCTGACCTGGAAATCCCAAGGACGGGACACCCAACAGGTCGCCGGACATCTCAAGGCGATGGCCGAGGACGATCCGGCGGTGACCCAGATAATCGTTGACGACACTGGAGTCGGCGGCGGCGTAACCGATAGGCTGAACGAGGAAGGGGTAGCCGGCGGACGGGTCCGGATCACGGCGTTCAACGGTGGAGAGAAAGCGAGAAGGTCTGACCGATACGTCAACGCCATCGCGGAAGCGTGGCTGGAGTTGGGGCAATCTTTTCGTGATGGGACTATCGACATCGATGACAATCCCGCGGTGATCGCTCAACTCTCGGCCAGGAGATACACCGTCCAGGGCGACCGACGGATCAAGCTGGAAAGCAAAGACGACTTCAAGAAACGGGCCAGCGGAAGCCCGGACGACGCGGATGCTTTAGCCATGTGCTACGCGGCGCCAGGACCGGGGGTTGGAGTCTGGTGATGGAGGAGTCCATGACATCTGATGATAGGCCACCGGAACCTGTCCTCCATGAGGGGCCAAGGACGCCGCAGGAATATTTCACCGAGGGCCGGGAATGGCTGGAGGTGGCGGAATGGGAAACCATTGAGCATGGGAGACACGACCGCTCGTCCAATCTTGCGCTCCTGGCGATCGCGTCCATGCTCCTGGGTTTATGCGCCCAGTTCATTCGGGAGAAAGAGGACGATTGACCAAGGAACTCCGATGCTTCCATTGCGGAAAACTCCTGGCGGAGAAGGCCGAGCGGGGGACGGTGATAACTTGCGGCCGATGCAAGACGCGGAACGTCCAGCCATGAGTCCGGTCAAATGGGCCAGGAAGGGCGCGATGGAATTCCCCGGCGTTACATTCACCGCGGTCACCGTTCGCCGGCGGCTGTCCTTCCGCTATGAGGACGGGACGCTCCACCGGGAAGAGAGGATCGCGCCGGTTGACCACCGGGGATACGCGGCTTGATCTGCGACATATGCGGCGCCGTTATGCTGGAGAGGAATTGCAAGATCCGCTGTCCGAACTGTGGCTATACCAGGGATTGTTCCGACCCGTGATTGATTTCCATCCCGCATTGTGCTAGATTTAGGAATAGTGACCTCATCCGGCACGTGTCCGAGGCGAAAGCCCGAAGCCGGCGGAGGTCATTTTGCCTTTCTGGGACTTCCTCACACGCAAGGCCGAACCGGGCGATGTGGCCGTCGCCGTCCCACTCAATTACGACGTGGGACAGGCAACCTATCCCGACGCATCGTTTGAAAACTTCGCCTCGGAAGGCTACGGCAAGTCCGAGATAGTCCACGCTTGCATCCGCGAACTGGCTGTCAGCGCGGCCGCTCCCCGGTATTACATCCAGGCTCCGGCTACTGATGGCGGCGCCGTGGAAGTAACTTCAGGACTTCTTTACGATCTAACCACCAGGCCCAACCCAAACTCCGATTGGTATTCCTTCATCGAATCCCTGGTCACCTTTTTGATGGTGGCCGGCAATGCTTACACGCTGAAAGAGCGAAGTCGCAGCGGTAAGATCGCCGCGCTTTATCACCTCCGACCGGACCGGATGCGTATCATCGGCGGAGATCACGGCGCCGCTGGGTATATCTACTCGGTCAGCGGGACCGATTACTCCCTCCCGGTGGAGGATGTTTGCCATCTGGCTTTGCCGAATCCCGGCGGCGATCTTTATGGATTGTCGCCTCTCCAGGTCTTGGCCCGGAACGTCAACCTCGACTTGAATATGACTGATTTCGCGAAGGTGTATTTTCAGAACGCCGGCGTCCCATCCGGACTCCTCAAACTGAAGCGCCGACTAAACACCCAGGAGGAGGCCAGCGTCATCCGGTCCCGTTGGCGTTCCCAATTCGGCGGGAGGAACAACTTCCACCGTATAGCCATCTTGGACGAGGACGCGGATTATGTCCCGATGGCTAACAACCCGAAGGACATGGCCCTGCCAGAACTCCACGATCTAACGGAGTCACGGATCTGCTCGGTCTTCGGCGTCCCGGCCATCCTGGTCGGCGCCAATGTAGGACTCCAACGCTCGACTTATTCCAATTATCGGGAAGCAAGGATGGCGTTCCACTCGGAGACATTGGAGCCGATGGTTTCCAGGATCCTGCGGCATTTCAACCGGAACATGTTCTCGGAATATCCGGGGAACGAGATGTTGACGGTGGATTGGGCTCAGATGAGATCCGGACTTGATGACCGGGAAGCCATGACGACCAGGGTGACGGGATTGTTTGCCGGCGGGATCCTGACCTTGAACGAAGCCCGTGAGCAACTCGGACTGGAAGCGGTGGACGACGGCGCGGTCCGCCGGATCCCATCTTCGGTCTTTGAGGTTGGGGAAGGTGCGATGGCTCCGATCGCGGTGGATGAAGCGCCGGTCGAGGAATCCTTATCCATCGACACACTGAAAGAAACAGTGAAAGCCACGGCATTGAAGGCGCCGCGGGTAGCTAGACGGGCCGGACTGCTACGGCGCCAACTACTAGAAGACAGGGAAGAAGAAACCGACGCATTATCCCCGCGGGTTCAACGGTACTTCCGGGGACTTAGGAATCGGGTGGACGGGATAATGGGTCGGTGGATGGAACGCACAAGTTCCGATTCCAAGGAATTCCCGCCAGGTTTTCCGGCGGACGACTTACTTCCAACCAACGCCATCCCGGATCTGACCGAGATCATCCGCCGCGCTATGGAACGGATGAGCAAGAGAACGGTTGACGCCATCAACGCGAATGGTCTGGCCGGGACGCTGGAATGGTCTGAGCGATTGCCTTTCGTGCAATCCGTATTAGTCCAGGCGCCGACCAGGGCGACGATGATCCATCGGACAACGAACCGAACCATCGGTCGAGCTGTCGCGATGGCATTGGAACGTGGTTATTCCATCGAGCAATTGGCGCGGGGAGTTCCGGACGACCAATTCCCAGGTCTGCGGTCTATCCTGACTGAAACGGAGAAACGGGCGCGGCTTATCGCCAGGACCGAGATCATGCGGACCCAGAACCAGACCTCGGTGGGATTCTACAAAGAGCAGGGGTTCGCATACGTTCGGGCCGACGATGTTGACGGCGATCCGGATGACAACTATATCGACCCTGGCGACCCTTATGGCCGGACTTGCATCGAGCGCCACGGCCAGATCTACACCGTGGAAGATGCCAGCAATATCGATGATCACCCGAACGGGACGCTTAACTGGCAACCGATGCCGCGGAATTACAAGCCGGAGGAAACCGTATGATCAACAAGTTCGCCCTATCTGAGGTCAAGGTTCTGGATGACCGCCAAGGGATCATCGAGGCATATACCAACACGATGGGCATCAAGGATTCGGACGGCGACATCATCGATCCGGCGGCGTTCAATTCCTCCATCAAATCGAACCTTCCGATCCCCGTCCTGGCCGGACATGACCAATCGAAACTTGTGGGGAAGGTGGTGTTCGCCCAATCAGAGCCAACCGGCGCCGGGGACGAGCATCGGCTATATACCCGGATGCAGATGAACCTCGACACCCAGGTCGGACAGGAAGCCTATTCCAACATCGCCGGCGAGTTCATCCGCGAATGGAGTGTCGGGTTCAATCTCCCGGCTGGTGATGCGGTGGTTTATGACCGCGCCGGCAAGGAAACAGTGCGGCGGATCCTTGACCTGGACTGGGTGGAAGTCTCCGCGGTCATCCGGGGAGCGTCGCCGTCCACGTCAACCATCGCGGCCAAGAATCTCAAGGCACCGAACACCTATGCAACCAGGGAAGAAGCCGAAGCCAGGGCGACCGAGCTTGGATGCTCTGGTTCTCATTCGATGATGGTGGAAGGTGAGGATGTCTTCATGCCTTGCCGGACCCACGCCCGTTATGAGGCGGTGACCGATGGGAACGAATACTCGGCCGACACCCCAGAGATCAAACCATATCCGAACTTCCATGCTTGTCGGATCAAGGAGCCGGACAACTTCGACACGTTCCGGACATCCTCCGAAACCATCGAGGACGGGGACTTCGACGGCAAGTCCATCGAGATACTTTTCGGACGCCATGCGGAGTCCGGGGAATGGTCACTAACGTCTTACCGGATGCCGGTCGAGGAATGGTCAGAGGCCGAGGCTCGGTCTTTCTGCCAGGAGCATGACGGCATCTTGTTTGAGCCAGCGGACGAGTCCGCCAAATCCGCCACGATCATCGCCGCGGATGAGGCCCGATTGCGCCTCGCACGAACACGATTAAAAATCAGGTCAGGAGTTTGATATTGGATACGAAAGAACTTAGGTCAGAGGCAAGCGTCCTCGTTGAGAGTGCGGCCGCAGCTTATGCAAGCGGCGAGATCGAAGCGTTCAACCGGACGATAGCCGAAGCTGAACAGAAGATGGCCCAGGCGGACGATATGGACGCGGCGGCTACCCGGCTTAAAGCACTCCGCGGGGATCTTAACCGGCCGCTGAATAACATCCCGGTTACCTCCAACGATGTCGCGATATACAACGCGATGGACACCACGGCCAGCATCAAGAACGATTACAAACCGGCTTCCTGGGTCAAAGGTCTGCCGGCGATGTCTCAGCCGGAGTGGGTATTGGATCTGTGCGGGGACAACGTCAAGGACGAAGCCCGATTCATGACAGACGCCTTTATCAAGTGGTTCCGGTCGCCCAGCGAGGACATGTTCTGGAAGACGGCATCCCCGGACGAGATCAAGGCCATGCAAGAGGACACCGATGCGGAAGGTGGCTTTTTCGTCCCGGAGCAGTTCATTTCACAGGTCGTGCATGACACGGGCGTCCCAGGTTCCCAACTTCGACCCCTATGCACCGTCATCAGGGTTGCATCCAAGGATGGATACATCCCGACGATGGCATCGGCGACCTGGGCGGCGATAGCAGAGGAAGCGGCGCCGACCGAGTCTACGCCGGTGGTCGGCCAGGTCAACTTCTCTTTAGAGAAGTCCGGCGGTCTGATCAAGGTCAGCCGAGAACTTCTGGACGACTCGGCCATCAACCTCCCGGCGCTACTGTCGCAGATATTCCAAGAAGCCGCGGGGCAGTTTGAGGATGTCGGAATTATCAGCGGCAATGACAGCACCCAGTATGCCGGGGTAATGTCCGATGGGGACGTGGCTTTCTATACGATGGCCGGCTCGACCTCGGTTGTAGGCGCTGACCTGATCGGGACGTACTACGCCCTCAATGCCCAGCACCGGGCAAACGCCTCTTGGGTGATGAAGTCAACCATCGCGTCGTTGGTCAACTCGATCGCGATCACTGCCGCTGGGGTGCATAGCATCCCAAGCCTGACCGCGGCGCCGGCGGATTATATCCTCGGTCGGCCAAATGTCCTGACCGATGTTACGTCCGGCTTGGGTGGCACGATCACTTCGACGGAGAAGATAGCCATATTCGGAGACTTCAAACAATACTACATCTTCGATCGGGTGGGCTTCACCATCCGCCGGAATGACAGTTTGTATATGGAGAATGACCAGGTTGGTTTCTTCGCCAGTAGGCGAGGGGATGGGCAAGTCGGCCTCGCCGCTGCCTTCAAGATCCCACGCGCCGCCTAATCAGCGGTTAGCTAATAGGGCGCGGGGCTTCGGCTCCGCGCCCAACTCTGGAGGAAATATGCCGAAGGCACTCTGTACCCAGAACTTTATATATGGCGCCACGGGCGAAACCTACGAACGCGGGGTGGAGTACGATGTCCCGGCGGCGACACTGAAGGCGAATCCGGATTATTTTGAGAAGCAATCAGGGACGGCCGAGAACAAGATGGCCGACACCGGGGAAGATAAGTCCGAGGAAGAAACCGAAGAAGCAACCGAGGCGGCTGAATAGTGGCGACCCGTCACACATACGCCTCGGCGGACGATCTTCGGGATTATCTGGCGGGGACATCCTATTCCTCCGGGTGGACGGCGGACGCCGGGAGTCTCCGGCGCGTTCTGGAATCCGCATCACGGCGGATCGATCAGTATTGCGAAGGCGGGACGTTTGGGCCGTTAACCGAAACCCGGTATTACGATATAGGTTCCGGCTCGCTGGTTCAGTCTCCCCAGTATGCGGTACTTGCTGGAACGGACGACATAGCAACCACCGTTTCCCTGGCAAGCGTCATCCCGTTAGATGGTTGGCTGATATCGACGACCACGGTGACGGCATACGATGACACTGACCGGGGTGGAAGTACGGTCTTAACCGAAGGCCACGCTAACGACTTCTTTCTCATGCCGTACAACGTCAGCCCGAAAACCATCTTCAAGTTGAACGAGGATACATCCAACACCCTGGACGCCGGCCAACAAACATTATCCATCCTGGGAAGCTGGGGGTATACCGCGGACACGTTGTCCGTAACCACGGCGGACGCTATAGGGTCAACGACCGCGACCTCTGTCAGCGTCACCAGCGCGGCCGACCTGGGTCCGGCCCAGACCGTCCTGATCGATTCGGAGCAGCTTTACATAACGGCGATCTCTGGAAATACGTTGACGGTCCAACGGGGCGTTAATGGAACTACGGCGGCGACCCATTCCGGAGGGGCGGGTCTGACTCGCTACGACTACCCGGAATTAGTTGTCCAGGCTTGCCTTGATGTGGCGAAGCTGATCTTCCGGAATCGGGACCTGGGGCCGGCGGCGACCATCGGGTCCGGTGAGATGTCGATGACCGTGGCCGAGGGGGAGATCCGGTCTGTACTGATGACGCTGGACGATTATCGGGTGACCGGCACTTCCAACGGGATCATCTTCTGATGTTGGTCAATGTCAACTTCCAGGTGGATGGTCCCGTATTTTCGGGAGATATACCCAAGGTGATGCAAGGGATCATCAACCGGGGACTCCTTGATCTGGGGACCATCGAGGGAAGCAACCACGTCAAAGATCAGCTATATCCAGGTCACGGCCGGATCACGGGAAATCTTCGGAATCATGTTGGGGCCAATCTGGTCAAGGACAATCAGGTGGTCGTGGATGCCGGTGAAAGTCGTTTCGGTGCGAATATCGAATATGCCCGGAAGGTCGAACAACGGTATGGGATGTTCCAGAACTCATATAACCGAATCAATAATAATCCCCGGATGTATCAGGAATACATCGGGGACGCCCTGGTCGAGGCTTTCCAGTGAGCCGGTCGGGAGCATTGGACAGGATCGATGTCCTATTATCTACCATCACGGATCCGGCTTTCGCCGCGGTTATCCGGGCGGAACCTCTGGCATTATCGGGGACGCCCGTCCTCGCGTATTGGATCCAGAGTCGGACGGCCGGCTGGCAGACTCTCGGAGATATAGGCTCGACGACGACCATCATGGTCCGGGCGTATTTCAGATTGCAAGCATCAGCGGATGTTCGGGAAAGCATCGAATTAGAACTCTGGGACGCGATGGTCGAGGTTGACACTAAGCTCCGCTCGGACGCTAATCTTGCCGGCAATTGTACCGATTCGACCGTGGGTGCTGCCACGGTTGCAACGATAGACATGGGCGGCAATCTTTACCGGACGGCGACCATCCCATTCGATATCCAGATCTATGAGGAAGTGACCATCACTCCGTAGGGGGAACATGGCGAAGCAATCAGGGCTCGGTCAACAGATATTCGTCCACGGCTACGACCTTAGCGGGGACGTGGCGGCGATAGATAACGCCGGTTCCCCGCGGGAAGCGTTGGATACGACGGCTTTAAACGCTTCGGCCCATGAACGGGTTCTGGGGTTGTCCGATGGCAACCTGGGAGTCTCGACCTGGTTCAACGATGCGACCGAGCAAGAACACGCCGCCTTTAAAGGACTTCCAACCACCGACCGGATCGTCACCTGGGCTTTCGGGGCTACCCGCGGAGATGTTGCGGCTTGTCTGGTAGGCAAGCAACTTAATTACGATGCAAGCCGCGGCGCCGATGGATCCCTCTCTTTCACCGTCGATACCCAGGCGGACGGCATTTCCCTGGATTGGTGCAACACGTTAACCACGGGGAAAGAGACTCACAGCTCGGCGGGTAATTCGACCAGCCGGGACGATGGAGCGGCAACCAGCGCGGGCATGGTGGCATATCTGGAGATCACCGATATCGACTCCGGAACGCCCACGGTTACCATCCAGCAATCATCGGACAACGGATCCAGCGACGCCTTCGCGACAGTGTTGTCGTTTACCGCGGTGGCCGCGGCGGCGGCGCCTACGGCGGAACGGGTGACGGTCAGCGGAGCGGTGGAGAGGTATCTGAGGATAACGACCACGGGAACGTTCAGCAATCTTGATTTCTGCGTTTCGACCCGGAGGGGAACTAGCCAGGATGACGTCGCTTTCTGATGATCGAAGGCATCGGGAATCTGGTTGGTAAACTTCGCCCGAACATATGCGTCGGGATGTTGTTCGTTGCTTCGTTGGGTGTCGGCATCTCTTTCCTGGGTTTCCTGATGGACAACGAGGGGATAATCTCAGCCGCCGGCGTGGGCGCCATAATCGGCATCACTAACCTATGTTCCAAGATATTGGAGCAAGAATAATAATCAAGACGATCAAGCTGATCTTGTGGGGGAAGAATGACCTGGTTATGCCGGCTCCGACATTCCTGGGTTCCCCGCGCGTGGTCATCCCGTTTGTGCAAACGGTGCGGGATCGAGGAGATCTTGATATATCACGCCGACACTGGCGCCGTATGGGAACGGGTTGACGAAGCATCTTAACCTGATAGTGAGTGTGATCCCGGTGGTGGTCATAGCCATCGGCCTTGTTGCCTGGGTGATCCAACTCCGGGCGGACCTGGACGTGGTGAAGAGAGACATGGCAGCTCTGGACGCGGGAGTATTGGCCGAATCGGATGAGCAGGGGAGACTCCATTCGGAAGTCTCGACCGACCTGGCGGATATAACCAACGATATCAATGAGCGGATCAACCGGCTGGAGACAGCGTTGGCCGTTGCGGAAGACCAACAGAGGACGATCATGGCGGACCATGAGGGGTTCGGGGACGTGTTGTCCGAACTGGGCCAATCGGGAATCTTGCCTTCCGGGGAACGTAGGGTCTATGGATCATATGGGACGAGATAATGGCAGAGATCGACGAGCTGAGAGAGGATCTGGCGAAGTCCCGTGTGGAGATCGCCAACCTGAAACTCCGCACAACTACGGTACTCGGCCCGGATCACTTCCTCGCGCTAGTTTTTTGCGTACCTTTGATTGGGGCATTTACCATCCTCGGTATAATCCTCGTGTGGCGTACTACGTCAAGTCCACAGGAGACGGCGCCGTTCCTTCGGGATTGGCTTCTCGCGCTTTCCATATTCTCCAATCCGGTATCAGCAATCACCGGGGCGGTCGTTGCCAGATGGTCGGGCAAGGCGAAGGGGGAAGGTGAGGATTAAACTCGGCCCCAAGACTATAACTTTAAACACGATCCGCTTTCCTCGGACTATCCCAGGATTCCGGCCGATCTCGCCGTTCCGCATACCGTTGCCGAAGATCATAAAGATCGGCGGCTCCAAAGCGGCGTTTCTAAGTCTGGGTTTCGTCCTGGCCGGCTTCGGTCTGACCATGTTCCTTGTAGCGGTTACCGATAATACCGAATTGCTCTGGCCTACGCCTGGGGCGGAATATGAATTGCCGAGCATCATCGGTGAAGCCTTGGATCCTGATCCAGAGACTCCCCTGGAAGGGTCGATGACGCTACTCGCCGGATTCGCGGACGGGGCTCGTTTGGACAAGGTTGTTCTAAAGAATCTAGACCTGGGTAAAAGTGGGTTAACGGATGCCTTCGTCATCCAGCGAGGATCGGGGGTTACCGGGAGTAGTGCCTATGTCTGGGTGGGCGAGGTAACCATCACCAACTCATCCGCCCGGACGTTGAATTGGGGAAATATGGAACTGGGAACGGTTTCTCTTAGTCCTAAAACGGACGGCCACGCCCAGGAGATAACGGTGGATAATACCATCCCTGACCTGGTGATCGACTCCGATAGGGGCGCAGGAACGTATACCGCGGAAGACTCTCGCGTGGACCGAGTCATACTCCAGATAAATGGAAATAACGGGGTTTCCATCGGGGAATTGATCGTGGATGGCGTGACGGCGCACACTGGCGATTTCCAATGGGACTGGTTAAAGGCTGGAAAGCTGACGATGGATTCAAGTAATGAGATAGGATCAGGAAATGGCATAGACTTGTCTGACGCTAACTGGGCGAATACCATCAAGGCCCGATCTATAACAGACAGCATCGTTGACACGCCGATAAGCGTCCGATGATGAGATGGATTGGCATAGCATCACTCATCGGGATCACCGCGGTCTGGGTCGCGTTTGGGATGTCATTGTGGCTGGTGGTTGGCCCGTGGCGGTTGGGCAGATCCTTAGCTTGCCGGCTAGGATTACACGGCCGCATGGTTTCCCAGGTCAATCCGGACAATCGGAATACCGAGGGCCGATGTCTGGCGTGTTATAGATATAAAAGATTGACCCGCGTCCCATGCTGATCCATTGGGGACTACATCGGCCACGGGATCACTGGCGCGAGGCAACCTGTGCCGAGGTTGGTTGCATCAACTACTTCGGAGGATGGCGGACTATCCTTCACGCCGACGATATAGCAAATATCGAACTGATCCGCCGGTCGCGGATGGGCTTCAGGGAGGAGCGCGGAGATGGACTTATAACGTTCGTCTTCTCTCCGGGTCAACAGTGCTTCACCGGCCAGGGTGGAGGACATAGGGTAGCGGTGGGCCGTGATCCGATAATGACGAAGGACAAGCGGATCATGGAGCCGCTGGAGTTCATGGATAACTGGAACGACCATCAATATCGGAGGAGTATAAATGGCTAAAGAATCAGGTCTAGGAATGAGCGCGATCATCGATGATTCGGGCGGGTCGGCCCGGACCATCAGCAATGACATAACCAATCTGGACATCGCAACGCCGCGGGAAGAACAGGACATAACCGGATTGGACAAGTCGGCCAGGGAACGGTTGTTGCTTCTGGCGGACTTCACGATCAGCGTCAACGGCGTCTTCAATGACGCGTCGAATATGTCCCATGATGTCTTTAAAACCGTCCCGTCAACCTCGGTTGCAAGAACGACGACCCTTGCAGTATCCGGGCAGACATTGCCTGGGGAAATATTCTATACCGATTATGCTTTGTCCAGGTCTTCTTCCGGAGAGTTGACGTGGACGGCGCCGGGAGTCCTGGCCGGCGGAGTTGTGCCAACGTGGGCATGATGAACAAGGTCAAGGGATACAGGATACCGGAGCAGACGGCCCATATCACCTTTGACGGGACCGATTACGACGGCGCCGAGATCTGGGTCAAGTTGAACGTATCGTTCGCCCATTATCTATCCCTGCGGGAAGCCGCCGAAGGTGACGACCAGGCGAAGATGGCGGAGTTATTCGGCGGAGAAGTCCTGATGTCCTGGAACCTGGAATACGCCACGGGCGAATCGGTTCCGGCGGACGGGAGGGGGATGCTGGACATCCCTCTGTCTCTAGCTATGTTGATCGTCTCTCATTGGATCGAGGCGGTGTCAGGAGTCCCGGCCCCTTTAGCCGAGACATCCGGCGATTTCAACACGTTGGCGGCGGCTTCGACCGCGATGGGCGAAGAATAGTCAAGCCGTTTGAACTGGA
>Ga0208449_1000928_pt1 | contig 16907 bp, 30 predicted proteins | sample MalvireepMed_s17_FD_184247 | JGI IMG/M metagenome (GOLD analysis project Ga0208449, IMG submission 184247) | Marine viral communities from the Global Malaspina Expedition - Malaspina viral metaG DeepMed_s17 (SPAdes) (version 2) | ecosystem: Environmental > Aquatic > Marine > Oceanic | place...
AATCTGGTCCGTTAAAGTGTTTCATTAAAAGTCTAGTCTTATATATTGCTTGTTCTTTATCCATTTCTAGTGGTACACTAATTCTTAATTCATACATCATTTTATTCCTTTGGTAACGGTGCTTCGTAGTAAATTTCTAATCCTAGTGCTTTAGCGGTATGCCACTCTGCTTTTGCACCACGACTTTTTTCAAATTCAGACATCATGTACATTGCAGTACAATCTTCACATATAACAACTAAATCTCTCTTCAATGCATCCCGCATAAATTCACGGTCGTTATAATCTGTTGCAGGGTCAAATTCCAAATGGCCATTTGGCGGTTCACCTTCTTGTCTATCCATTTCAGCAGGATTGATAACTATCCACCCTTGCTTTTTTAGAACTCTTGCTTGTCGGTCGAACGCGGGGAAATTTCCGTCTTCATATCCTCGCATAGGTCCTGCAATATAAATTGTAGGTGTTCTATCTTTCATAACTTTAACGAGGCGGATGGGACTCGAACCCACAACCCTCGGCTCGACAAGCCGACATTCTAACCAATTGAACTACCGCCCCTTCAATCATCCCTCTCCCCCAATATCATAATCTTCCTCATCATCAGGTAAAACACCTTTTGGAACAACAAAATTGCCAGATTCAATACAACCAAGTAATCTCTTACGAACTTCTTCTTGTTCTTCTTCAGTCATGTTTGGTTCTAGTCTTTTTTCAATTGGGACATAAGGAACAGATAAATCACTCGTTACATATGCATATGCAAGTGCTTCTGCCTGAGTCCAAGCAACATCATATTCTTTATATAGTTTATGAAACAACACAGTCATATACTGTGCCTTTGCTTCTGTCATTTTTGGTTCTTCCCAAGAAAAAGTGTGGAAACCGTTTGGACTTGAAAATCCCCACAATTTTTCAATTCTTACACAGTCCTTACCAAATCCAGTTTGATAACCTTCTTCATCAAGGATTACTTCTGCCCAGTCATCATCCTTGTTGTATCCGTGTTCCATCATAACGGCTACTTTGATGTTCTTTTCTTTCAAGTAGGAATCTACTTCCTCTTGGGTCATATTACAAAGTGTTGTTTTTTCCATGTCTATATTATACCACAGTATGGGTGTTTGTCAATAACTTTTACAGAATTAACTTAACCATAGGCTGATTTTATAACCAGCCGAAATTCCAAAAAGTCCTCCAACCGTTCCACAAAGAATAGAAGCAATTGAAAAAAGACTTCCACCCCATAGAATAGGAATATATCCACCAACTATAGAACCTATTAATAGTCCTAACCAAATAAACATCGTCCAATACATTTCATCGTTATTTATTGTCATAAAGTCGCTGCCCAATATATGGCATAAGAACCAATTATAGTGATAATTGCCATAGCACAATAACCAACTCTCCATGCAAATTTATCTCGCCTAATTTCTTCTGTTCTTTTTGATTGAGATGATTCAGTCTGGTGATAACCATATCCAAATCCACGATGAATAGGCTTAGTTTCTTTTTTACTTTCAGAGATAGCCTTTTGTGTCATCTCTTTTTGTTTTCTTTGTGTGTATGACCAATTCCAACTCATCTAATTTTACTACCGTTTCCTTTACTAGATGTCCTAGCGGCCGCATTGCCTTTCTTTTTAAAAACTTTGGAAGTTCGTCCTTTGCCGATTTTTACCATTCTACCAACATGGGCTTTTTGTTGTTCTATATTTTTCTTTGCCATTTAATTAATCTGAAAGAAAAGTTTTATTAGAGTTTGGTTCTGTTTCTGTAAGCATTTGAGAAACTGTAGTAGCAGTAATCCATTCGGTTTCGCCAGATTCATATTTAATTTTAACATTCTCTGTTATCGTATTATCATCTGTGTCTTGAACATCAACTAAAGTTCCCTTTTTCATGTTGATTCGATTAACTACAGTATCACCTATATCATATTTTTTATTTGTCATAGTTAAGTCCTCCTGTTATATTTATTTCATGTTGTTAATTTTAAACTAGGTCCAGTTGGTTCACCTTTGGCAATAATAAGACCAGAACCAAATATTTCATTATACTCATTAAATAACTCGTCTTCTGGCGCCGAAACAAACATGATATGTTCATCTTTAATTTCAATTCCTTCTTTATATACTTTGGTATAAGGCATCCAACCCATCAGACCTATTGCACCTTGTCCAGTAGGAACAATTAATGCCGCATTTTTTGCTTTCCATCCTGTATCTGTTTTTTCTGCTTTACAGAGAACTTCTTCGCCTGTTGTTAGTCTTATAATTTTTACTTCGCTCACTTTTAGTTTCCTTTTTCTTGAAAGCCTTTTCCCAGTTTTCATCCCACTTAGATTGGTCTACTGGCCTGTATCGACTTCCTTTTCCTGCATCATGTTTACCACTCATTAAATTTCAATATCTTGCCAATTTTTCTCTGCAATTAAATTCATAGCCCAATGTCCATATCCAGTTTGAGGATATTCTATAGTTTCTCCAACACTCTCGAATATGAATGGTCTACCATTAACTTTAGAAGTATATATTGGCGAATCGTATCCCATACGACCCCTATTGAAAACTTCTTTCTTTCCGAAACCCAACCAATTATTATCACATCGGTTTGTACCTATTAATTCTGCTTTTGCATCTCCTTGGATTGCACCTTTTGGAACAAACAAAATACTGTCCTGTTCAAATTCTTGTCCAAATTTTCGTAGGTCTTTTTCAAGTTTTTCTGTATCATTCAAATCTACCACAAAATAACTTATCTCTTTGGAAGTTTTTCCACCTTCAGGATAACTTCCATGAAGTTTAGTTACACCATATCCTTTGGTTTTAAGTTTTGCCAGAAGGCTTTTATTTCTTTGTGTGTTTTGTTTTTTGGTATATACTTTTCCATCACCACATTCTGGACCTTTTCTAAAGGCAGTTAATGCACCGGCATCGTGTTCCTTGTTATGTTGCCATAGTCTAGAAAGTGATGATTCATTGATGAATTCTTTGTATTGTTTCATACTAGTATTATACCTTATATTATTTCTTTGTCAATAACTATTTATATAAAAATACCCTCCCAGAGGCATCCTTACGAAGATTTATTTACGAAATAAAAGTGTTAAATAAAAATGTGTGGTAAGGACACCTTTGGAGAGGGTATTCATAGTTTATCGTTCCTAGTGTCAGGCCGGCACTCAAGTCTGTAATGAATCTTACATCATCTTCACATCGTGTGTTTCCGCGTTGGGTTGCATCGTGATGTCACCAAAGGCCTGATTATAACTCAGAAGGAACGGAAGTTTGTTGAATCGGGGAAGGAGGTTTCCTTCATCCACTGTGGTGGCAATGGAAGTGTCTTCCGTCCACTTCCCCAATTCAATATATTGTACTCCGGCAGGATTATATTATACCTGCAACTTTCGAGGTTAACTAATATTGTTATTACTCTACTCGCACTGCCACTGTTAGAGTTACCCAACTAGAATCTATACCTCTCGGCCGTCTTCCACCCCACAACAGGGAGTCGCATACTTTAATCCGCATAACGAAAATTTATTCAGTCACGGAGTTAGTGTAGGTCATGACCCCTACACGGTTTATTCACTTGTCAAAAATCTGGTGATGGTCATATCTACCTCCACCACCAGTGGGGGGGTTGATTCACTTGAATCTTATTTTAGCAGATACCTGCTTTGATTGCAAATGGATTATCGGTATAGCCGTGGAAATCCATTCCATAACAAGTTGCACCATTATCTAGTGTTCGAGTTGTTACTTCCCAATTATCGTATGCTTCAACGGTGTTACGAATATCACTCATACATGCACGAAGATTCTTAACACCATATCGGCTAAATGCCTGCTTTGGTGTAATATCGTTTCCTCTTGCTAGATGATTAATTACTCGTTGCTTTTTTGTATAAACTGCCATGTGACAATTCTCCTATTATTGCGGCACTCACTAAACTAAGGATTAAATGCTTGCCGCAACACATCCTTTCCTTCTTTGTCATAAACATATTATACCATACTAGGAAAGCATGTCAATCTTTTTTTTGAACAAATTTGTAAATTTTTTCTGCCTCTACCAAAATTTCTTCGTGTGTTGGAAAATTTGGTCGTTTGGCAACAGGGGAAACGGCAGTAACAGTATTGCCTTCGGCTTCTTGTTCTCGTTTCCATTCCTCAAACGAATGCCACATATCGTGGTCGTTGTGGAACATATCCATCAAACTGGTTTGTGCGTTTTGATAAATGTCGTATCGTAGTTCGTAGGGGTTTGCCATAATCATATCTCCTTTGTGTGTATGTGTGTATTAGGCTTTTCTATGATGACACAGTGTCATCAACTTACATGTATAATTATATAGTATAATATAAGAAAGTCAAGTAAAAAATTTTAATCTTTTTTATTTTCCTCATCATCATTTTTACAACCAATGGGCAAAATATCTCGGAGTTCTGTCATCGTTTTTGCCAGTTCTTGATAATCTATTTGGTCAAGCAAATACTTCTCATAAGCATCAACAGATTTTTTTGCCGCTTCTATTAATTTGATAACCCAATCATCTTTGAGTGGTTTATTGTTTTTTTGATTCTTCATTTTAACAACTCTATAGTTATTTATAAAGACCATAATTATTGGTTTTTCTTTCCACCAAACACATTTTTATTTGTGAGTGTTCTTGGTGCATTCTGCCGAATCCAATCCAATGCTTGGGAATGTAATCCTGCTGATGTTGTCATTTTTTTGCCTGGCTCTTTCATTGTTAGATACTTAAAATCTTTTACTACAAATGTATCTTTCTTTTTGCCAGTCTTTATCGGTTTACCGTCTGCACCTTTGTATAATACTGTATTCTTTTTACCACCAAGAATAATATAAACGCCACCGTTTATGCCTCTTGGTGTACCTTTTTGAATAAAACTCCAAACAGTCTTTGCGGCACCTTCGTGTGTTTGTAACATAATATCTTCTGGAACAATTCTTGCTCTTTCTGGGTCTCTATTTTGCTGAATTGCGACAGAGTAATTCGTTAGAACCCAGACAATATTAATATTTTTTGTATCGTATCCTGCTTCTATTAAATGTGGCATAATATCTGTAATGTCTTTCTTATCTTTAAGAGTAACATCGAATAAAACATTTGGCAAATGTGCCTGATTTACATCACTTAACAATGCGGTTAATGTTTTTTCTTTGATGCCTTTTTCTTTAATCCATTTGTGTAAGAAAAGAACATCTTTGGGTTTATTTAAATCCAGTGGTGGTGATTTTAGTTCTGGGTATTTGTCTTTTAAGTTAGCAAGTTTTATAAATGCTTTTTTCCATTCATCGACATCACGGACTTTGAATTTATCACCTTCTAAAAAGTTTGTAATAGAAAATCCTTTGCCAGAACCAGCACCACCTGCCAAGAAAACAACTTGCCCATATCTCTTCCCCTTACCAATGATAAGGAGTTTCTCTGCGAGTTCTTGCATTTCTACGATGTATTGTTTAAATGATTTCAATGATTTCATTAGTGGATACGATTATCAATTACCAGTCGGGGTCCATCCACGGGAAGTTGGGTCGTAACCAGTCATAATTATCAGGTGTATATTCCTCATATGACGGGTTTGGGATTGGGTAGTCACACAATACATCTCCACACCACCAAGTTGTTCTGATACACATTCCTTGACCGCCCCCCGGTCCCAATGGGAGGTTGAAATCGTCTGGACATGGTACAACTTTGGACCGAATCACAATGGGGCCGCCTTCCCAAGGTTCTAACTTTTGGGGAACGCCAGGACGAGGGGGATGTTGCCATATAGGCCATTTCGATGGGCCGCCACCAGTAGCACCAGTTGCACCAGTTGCACCAGTTGCACCAGTGGCGCCGGTAGCACCATTCGGCGAAAAGAACGGCGTCGGTGGCATCCACCAAGGATGTTTATCAAAAGGTAGTTGTGGCATAGGTTTATGAATATCGCCTATTTGTTCGTACAAATACTTTTTTGTAGATTCTGAAAGGTGTGAATGTTTATGTCTAATCATGAGTTAATATTTCTCTTAGATAATCTTTATGTCTATCCCGCTGGCGGTCCCGCTGCACCGGCTTGGGGCATGCCGCCTGGATATCCTCCAGGACATACTTGATTGATGGCACGACGCAACCAAGTACATAGGAAACCGTTTGGCGGTAAATTCAAAATAGCACATGGGTCAAGGCCCATTAACCCCATCATCCTACAAAGATATGCAATCATTCTTCTCCAAAATCTCGCCCATTCTCTATTACATGCTAATGTTTCTTTATCTTGGCCATCGCCAGATGAACATTTGGGAGGTCTAGGAGGTCCAAATCCTGGTGGGAGGAATGGGAACCGTTTCTTAATATGGTTATATAACTCTCTTCCCCAATCGTCGGGCAGGCCAGGTGCTTGTTCTTCTAGTACAAGAACGCATGGCACCCAGCCACTGTTGTCGGTGGCACAACCGGTCCAAGTCATACATAGTCCACCAATCGTACTACGGCAGAACCCTCCACCTTGTGAACAAGGAACATACATGTATGGACAATAATCTTCATCGCCTGGTACAGGGCAGGTATCACAAGGTGTTAGTGTTGGGGTGCCATAACCACCTTGACCACCGCATTTTTTGTTCCTTTCGTCCGCCATGACCTCGGCCATGTCACAATCTGAAAAACTTTCCGGACCGCCACCAATTGAACGGTCTGGTATACCACTGATGCCGGAAGATAGCCGAGTGTTCGACCTGATTTTTGATGGAATTCCCTCAGCCGCTTCTTTTAAAATTTCTCTTAGATAATCTTTAAAGTTACTCATACAATTATGTATGAATCACCAATCTTCTAAAACCCATGTACCATATACATGTTCACACTTCACTTCGTGTTTATCACCCTTGTCATCTTCTACCAGAACAAACGATTCGTTATAATCACGAACAATCCCCATATATCCTGTTGTTCCATTATCTTCTGTAATATAACACTGTTTGTTTAAGTATTTTTCCCAAGACTCACCTTTTATTAGTCCCATGTATTCTCCAAATCCATAAACCCTATAATTCTTTCTTCACATGGTTGCAATTTTTTCTCATTTGTTTTTGCACCATGTCCAGTTAGTCTATCTATATCAATAATATAGTTTTCAGGATATGTTTGCCATTTTTCTTTTTCTACATTCCAAAGATGAACAGTATGTTTCTTTGAAGACATATCAAAATCATCTTCAACATCTGGAAGATGCATAGTACATAAGGTGGCAGATATAACATCTTCCACAGAAAACTCATCTATTACAACAAGTTCACAGATACCTTTTTTAAGTTCTTCTAAAATGTGTTTGGTAGATTTATTCATGTTTAATTGCCGCTTCTAATTCTTTCATTGTATAATTCCACGGCCTATCTTTCCTAGATTTCAGTTCTCTATTCATATCTTCAAGTTCAAACTTTATATCCAATAAGGTTCTGAATATGTCCCATGCAACTGAACCAACTAGCCACACCCCAAGTATAAAAATAGTACCCATAATAATAATTTCGTTCATAGTATTCCTTCTTTCCAAATTTTATCTGCAAGAACATATTGCAGTCGTTCACATTCTTTCTCTCCATCGCCTCGCCATTTGCCTGTTACATATTGTTTCACATGAACCATTTCATGCGTGATAGTTGCAACAAAATCTCGTAGTGTTTGGTTGATTGATACAGTAATATCATATCCGCCTTCATCGTTGTCTACACAAGTGCCATGACAATCTGTAATCACATCCAACGATACATTAATTTCTGTCTTATGTACATCAAGATTGAAATGGTTGATACACCAACTAACGACACTTCTTGTCGTAAATCTTTCGTGTTGTTCTCCACCTATTACATTAACCATCATTCTGCCATCATCCTTTTTAATCCTTTTGCCACTTCAGCAACACTACTAGGTTTTCCATTAATTGTTACATTCTCCTTGACAGTATTAATTGATTTTCTGTAGTTTGGATGTTCCCCTTCCCATTCAGACCTACCACCTTTGAGAAAGTCTTCTACTTCTGCTTGTTCAAAGTCAGAATGTTCTACCCAAGCACCCCAAGCATCTCTTGCCTCTTCGACAGACCATACCTCTACATTATCTTTTGAATTGGTTTCCTTGATACCATCTGGGGCACCAAGTTTTCTAGGATTGACAAAAGGTTCTCCCCGATAGTAAGAGATTACTTCTATCGACCTATCTGTTAATGGTCTAAAATAGATTTCCCAACCTTTGTCGTTTTGGATTTTATACATTTTTTCTGTTACTTCGTTCATATTCGCACATCTCCTAATTCCAAACCTTCGATATAAGAATCATCTCTGTGCATATTCACCCTCGATGACACCTGTTTATTCCAATACTCTTTTGCTTCGGCATAGGTATAGTGTTCTGTATTTACAAGTTCACCATTTTCAAATTCAACCATCATCACAGTGTTTCCATTATAACACATAAACACCTTCACCCATACTCCTGACTCATCGTGGTCATAATCAGACCTCAATGCATAGACATGAAGTGGTTTTGAGTTTCCAGTGGAAGCCTTTTTAACAGTTTTCTTACGAGTCTTCTTACGAGTCTTCGCACTAATACCATGATTGCCTTCCATCTGCTCTCGCAACTGCGGCACTCTCTTCTCGTCAGTAAGTACTTCGTAGAATGCCTGAATCTTATCCTGCTTGCCCATTCTGGCATAACGAGTATAGAGTTCTCTGTCAGTCATCTTTTTCACTCTATCCATTTCGTGCTTGTAGAGTTTCTTTTCTTTTGTCTTAAAATAATCAGGATTCATTTTCTATTATATCCTTTTTTCACTAGTGTGTTCCACCATTTTCGTACATCTTCTAAACTCATTTCTTTTTGACTTGACTTGTGATTATAATCTTCGTCATAATAGACATCAACACTGTACTTATTGTCACGGATGCATTCTGGTAATTTTTGAAATACTTGGTCAATCACTACACCATTTGGTTTTGTCATTGTCAGTGTGGGATTTATGCTTGGCACATTCATTTACATATCCTCTGTGAGGCGAATGCCTAATCCAACAGGGAATCGTGGAATGTTGTCGTCAGTCAGTTCAAAGAATTTCACCTTCAACAGTTCGCCAATACCTTCGCCGTCTCTTCGTGCATTGTAATAGGTCTTCTGCCGTTCTTCCATTGTTCCCTGTGGAACAACTTTAAATTCTACCCACTCGTCATCGTTCCAAGTTCCGCAAATCCAGATAATACATCCGTCAAATCTGCCAACGCCAGTAGTGAACCCAACAATCTCGTATTCCTCGTCCATAAAACTCTTGACTTTGAGAAGTTTGTTAGAACGATATCCGAATCTATATTCGCCATCTAGTTCTCGCACAATTGCACCTTCGTATCCTTCTTCAAGATACTCGGATTGAAGTTCATAGACTTCTACTTCGTTTTCTGCCACATCGGTTCTTACAACATGAACGGATTCACAGTCTTTAGATAATTCTTTGAATTCTCCAAGAGCATCACATCGGTCTACCCAATCTTCTAGGGAGTCCCCTTCTATTCTAGGCACATCATATACATGATATTCGATATTCACTGATTCGGTCCGCAATTTTTTCACAAGTTTCGTAATCTCTTGGAAAGTCGCACCATGAATATACAGTTCGCCATCCAAGACCCAACCTTTAGGCAAAACCTTCTCAAGTTGTTTTTCGATATGCTCTGAGCATTCCCACTTCTTGCCACCCCTACTCATAAGATAAACGGAGTCCCCTTCCCAATATGCCATACATCGTACACCATCAAGTTTCGGTTGAACATCCACAGGATAATCCACGGAATGCTTCCTCTTATCAAAGGATGATGCTAACATTGGCAGAAAGACTTCCTTTTGTGCCTCTTCGACACTCAGGGAATAAGTTCTGTCAAGTTTCTTTTTATGCTTTGATTTGGCTTCCAAAAGTGCCTGTTCGTCAGGTGTTGTTTCGTTAGACCGTCCGACATTCTTTGCGGTTGCCGTTTGCCTTGCAGTTTGCATTTTGCCGTTAATTTGTCCGTATTCGGTAACGATGTCTGCACCTTCTGTCCAGATATTACATTGATAGACCGCACCAGATTTGCCAGTGTGGTAGAGTGTTGGTAGTTGTTGTTGAATCATTTTCATATTGTTTCTTATGTCCCTATGGAACTTGCTTTGCCTCATTGTGTGTTTGTGTCTTGTTGAAAGTATTTTCGCCAGAACGGATAATCTTTTGCGGGGTATCCAGAATCCCTTTGTTCTATAATCTTGTCCATAAGTGCCATTGTAGAGTTTCTACAATTATCATCAGGTGCATTGTTATAGGAGTCCCGAAGGAGTCCCTGTATAATGTTTAATTCGTTCCAAGTGAGAATGAAGTTGTGTACTGATGCCGCCATTAGGAGTCCCTTATAATACGAGTATTGTACCATAATAGTCTTGCCGAGTGTAGGAGTCCCAAGTGGAAAAATAAATATTTTTTCAATTGTCCCATTCTGGGTGGTCCCAACCTTCTCGGTCTATTTCGTCTATGGTATCATCGAGAGAGGAGTCCCAGTTTTCTGCCTCATTATCGGCATATATTCCTTCAAGTTCCGTATTGATTCGGGTAACAAGGAGGTCTATAAATGCCACTTCGTCTTCCGTAAATTGGGATTTAACAGTTGAGTCAGATAGGTCATTCAAGACAATCGAACCTGCCACTAGGAGTCCCAACATCTCCTGTAAAGGCATAAAGGATGCTTGGTCTAATTTAGAATCTAATTTGCGTAGTTTGGTTATTGTGTCTGATATGTAAGTGTTAGTAGTTGGATGCATTAGGAGTCCCTTTGTGTATATAAAGTTTCATTGACTAAACCCCCAGATTTTTCTGGGAGTCCCACCGACATACACTGTTCGATGGGACATATTGGTATAGTTAAATTATAAAGTTGCAGTAACCATGTCATCTGACACGGTGTGTTCTCCCATATCGTCTGATACGGCATATGTGTCTGATTCAACAGAATCTGCTAAATCATCCCCTTCGTTTCCGTGACCAGGCGATACATCATCAACCACTGGTGCATTTTGTGCAATCAGTTCGTTGAGTTCAGGTACAGCATACATGCCACGCGTGGTTACGCGAGATACATCCTTGACAATCCACGCAGGCGCCCATGAGATGCCATTGATGTTCGCAACACTCTTGAGGTAGTTGCGTTTGAATACTACATCCCCATCAGTGTTGTGTCCTGCATCGTACAGGTGTTGCAAGAATGCCACTTGCTTTGGTTTCAAGTTACCAAGTTGGTAAGGTGTTTGGTTAAAAGTTGTTGGCAACATCATTATATAAAATCTCCTCTAGAGTCAGTAGTTGCTAAAAAGTCGTATGCTTCACCCGTCAGACCACCGTCAGGGTTGAACCATACATCATCAGGTGTCCATGCCACTTCATCAGGGTCATATTCGCCGTCATCGATAATTGTTTCGCCTTCATCATCTAAGATGATGTCGTCATCGGCATCCTGTTCAGGGTCATGCCGAGGTGTGTTATCTGTCATTTTGTTCATTGTATCATATTTCATGCGTTTGTCAAGAGTTTTCTACTCGATTGTAACCGGCATTGATGGCTTCGTCCCATCGTTTTCTGCCGTCTTCTATGGTGAGGTATTCAGTTGCCAATTCACCCATTCCAGTGGGTATGAATTTGGCGACATCATGGTTACAGAAGAATTGTACTTTGAATTTGGGTTCGTTATTTGATTTGTACAAACCGTATTCAGTGTAAACGGTCTCGACAACATCATTGAATCGTTCGGCATTTTTGATTTTGCCGTATTGACCCATAATCATTTCATTATCGTTCAACCAGTCCCGAACAAGTGTACCGTTGTCGTGTACTTCGTCAAGAAGTTTACCCGCCGGCATCCACCAAGTTTGATTATCAGCATCCCATCGTCCGCCATATCGTTTGACATCATCCTTCTCATCAAAGAGAACGGCTAATTTATAACCCTCAAATACGCATTCTTTTTCGTACTTGGTATAGGTCTTTCTGAATTCTCTTATTTCTTTAGATTTCATAGTCGTTTGTGAATCCTTGTTTTATGAGGGAGTTCCAAAATGTTCTTGCGGCTTCGATTGCGTAGTTGCCTGCAACCATACAATCGTCATATGTCCGCCATCCGTGTCCATCATCGATTAACACTTTGATACATCCTGTAAATGGTTTGAACATATACTGGCATCCAGTGTTATGATTGATTAAACAGTAATCTTTTGATTTGAGGTTATGCGTACTCAAAATGGACACGCATTTCCGTCTGCTGATACAGATACAGTCGCATCGTCTTCGACACCATTGACGATTTCATCATCGACTTTGGCGTATAGACTCATGAAACCTTCTCTAGTGTCATCATCGAATCGTGCAAGACACATTGCGATTGCTTTTGCACGGTCACCGAAGATGTCTTCGGCATTCACGATATCAACCAACCTACGAGTTGAAACGATTTCATCAACCGCACCTTCATAGAATGATTTACGAATGATGTCCGCCCATCGGGTAAGATGGTCAGCAAATGTATCTTCCGCACCAACTTTGACGAGAATCTTTTTCTCAATCGCAGGAGTAGGATAGGGTTGTTCAAAAGTAACAGGAAAACGGTCAAGCATTGCTTCGTTCATGATACCAGTACCGATAAATCGTCCGTCATCCGAACCTTTACCCTTAGTATTGGCAGTGGCGAGAATGGTGAAACCATTCGCAGGAGTAACCCATTCACCGATTTTCTTGAGGAATACACCCTTACCTTCTAGGACAGGTTGAAGACACATCAAGTTACGACCGCCAAGGTCGATTTCATCGAGTAGGAGTACACCACCATTTTTCATGGCGGAAACGACAGGACCATCTTGCCAGACAGTATTACCATTGATAAGACGGAAACCACCCAACAGGTCATCTTCGTCAGTTTCGGCGGTAATATTGACACGATAGCATTCTCGTTTCAATTTCGCACACACTTGTTCGCACATCAAAGTTTTACCGTTACCCGATAAACCAGTAATGTAGATATTATAATTTTTTCTGGATTTTATAACTCGTTCGACATCTTTGAAATGTCCCCAACGAACAAATCCGTCAAATGGTGATGGGACTAAAGATTGGCGTTCACCACCAGTCATGCCCATAACCATATTTGCTTGAGCAACTTCAACCGCACCCACAGGGGCTTGAACGACCGCATCGGGAATTACTTCAGTGGCGACCGTGGGTGCAGGAGTTGCAGATGGACTTGGAGTTCCACCATTTTGATTGGCATATTCCGTTAATTCGGGAATATTATATAAACCACGACCAGCACGGCGAGTGGTGTCTTGAGTTATCCAAGAAGGTGGACACGCATAAAGACCGGTTGCATCACAAACGGCGGCGAGTTCATCACGACTAGCAGGTGAAGTAACACCTGCGGATACGACAGCATCGACAAATTGTAATTGACGAGGTTTAAGATTATTTAACATTATATTGATTCTCCAAGCAAATCAGTGGTTTCCAATGGAATATGGCGAATCTGGGGAGAGTAAGCACTTGAAGCAAAAAAGCCACAATTCTCTATCGTCCACCCCCAAATTCGACCATATGTCCGTTTCATCATATGTGTATATTGTACCACAAATCGATGAGCAGGTCTACACCCTTACCAATGTTTTAGTTATCGGACTGACACTATGTTGTCAGTGCCGAGGTTTGGAGTCGTAAGTCATTGATATATAGGCACTTATGAATCTGGGATTCAAGCAAAGGTGCGACGCGTAAACCCTTGGTACTAAAGGACTTACGAACATCTGCGTTATTGGGGTAATAATGGGGGTTATGGGGAAAGTTATCCACAAGTTATCCACAATGGGGTTTTGAGTCATAATATGAGGGTTGGAGGGCATCCATTATTAGCCTTCTAAGTCCTTTGTTATCAGACACTTATGCCACTGACAACATAGTGTCAGTCAATCGAAAATAGTCCCAAATTGGTTGGATACTAGACCCCCTGAATCGTGCAAATTATGGTACAATATACACTTATGAGTCAGATGACTACAGTTAAATCCTCCTCAAAAGACATCCTTGCGAAATGCATGGCTACTGAGGATATAACGGTTGAACATCGTGCGAATGTTCCTACTGCATATTTCGATACTAAAAATCGTGTGTTATGTTTGCCTATCTGGCAAGATATGACTAACGAAGTTTACGATATGTTGGTTGGACATGAAGTATCTCACGCATTGCATACGCCTGCCGAAGGTTGGCAAGATTTTGTTGGTACTGGTAAAGGTTCTAGTATTCGTCATATGTTCTTGAACATTGTCGAAGATGCACGAATCGAACGATTAATAAAAGACAAATTCCCCGGCATTCGCAGGGACTTTGCTAGTGCATATAAAACATTGCACACTCAAGATTTATTTGAATTAAATGGTCGCACTATTGCGGTCACTGATGAACTTATTGACCGATTGAATCTTCACTTTAAAGTGGGTTTGTTCGGTCTTGAGCAAATTCCCTTCCACCATACTGAACAACAATATGTTACTCGTATGGCTGAAACAGTTACATTCGAGGATGTTGTTGCACTTGCAAAAGAACTTTACGAAAAGCATATCGATGAATTAGAAGACGAAGAAGAAGAATCTGGTCAAGAATCTGGTGGTTCTGGTGAATCTGGTGATGGTGATGAAGACGGTAATCAGGGACAATCTGGCGAAGACCAAGGTGAATCTCAAGATGGTTCACAAAGTGGTTCAGAATCTGCTGATGGTGATGAAGACGGTGATAATGCCGGTTCAGAATCTGGTGATGCAGACGAATCTGGTGATGATTCTGGTCAATCAGAAGATGACGATACCGATGATGGTGAAGGTGCTGACTCAGAAGCCGGCGAATCACAAGAATCTGGTGATGGTGAAAGTGAAATGGCATATGATGACTATGAAAACGACATTAATGCCGCAGGTTCAAGTCAACGAGCATTTGAAAAGGGTGTTGAGAATCTTAATGACTCCACTGGTGCTGAATATAATTACCATACTCTTCCCGAATTGCATCTTGACCAAATAATTGTGGATTTCCCTGCGATTGAATCAATGTGGACTAAAATCAACCCAGATACAATCAATGAACGCAATCAAGAACTAGCAATTGAATGGGCAACCGAGTTGCGAACCTTCTTGAACGAATCAAAGGGTACAATAAACCAAATGGTTCAACAGTTCCAAATGAAGCAAGCCGCCGATGCATCACATCGGACACAAATTAATAAAACTGGTGTTCTTGACACTCTTACAATGGTAAACTACCGTTGGAGTGAAGACATCTTCCGTAAAAACGAAACTCAACCCGATGGAAAGAATCATGGTATGATACTTTTCGTTGACTGGTCTGGTTCAATGAGTGGTATCTTGAAGGATACAGTGAAACAACTGATTATACTCGTTGAATTCTGCAAGAAAGTTGGTATCCCTTACGAAGTGTTCGCATTTTCGTCAAACCGATACCATCCTACCCTTGAAGGTCTTGACCGATGGAGTGATGAATTTGAAGATGCCAAAAAGGTAATCGATATTGCCCCTCAATACACTCGTCATGACGAAAATACTGATGTAACTCCTCACAAATTTCAACTTTATAACTTCCTATCTAGTCGAATGACTAAAAAGCAGTACACCATTGGTTTAAGTAACTTCTGGCTGACTACTAATTCAGTCAGTCGATACGGTGGACACCCTCATCCACGATGTTTGGACTTGGGATGTACTCCACTGAACGAAGCAATCGTTACTGCACTCGAAATAGTCCCTGCGTTCCAACGAGCAAATGGCATTCAAATCGTAAACACCGTATTCCTCACTGATGGTGATGGACATTCAATGGGTATGCAATCATACCGAAGATACAATTCAAGTAATGCCGATAAGGATATCCTTCGGGACAAGAAGACTCGTAAAGAGTATGAACTCCCAAGGTCTTCACGACACGCAGAAACTGATGCACTTCTTACTCTTCTTAAAGCAAGAACAGGATGCAACACAGTTGGTATACGACTTCACGATTCAAAGACTATCCGAAATCTCCGATACAACCATTGGGGAAGTGATGACGAAGCATTCAACGCCGCCTGCAAGCAATTCACTAAGATGAACTACACGACTGCTGACACCGCATATGACGGTTACTTCATCGTCAAGGGTGACCTCAAGGTTGAATTCGATGCTCTTGAATCACTTCAAGACGGTGCATCATTGACTCAACTCAAGAATGCCTTTATGAAGGGTAACACCAACCGTAAGACTAGTCGAGTGATTGCTACTCAGATGGTGAACATCTTCGCAGTCTAAATAGAATACTATTCGCAGGACTCAGAATGTCCTGTTTAAATAACTCCCCTGCCACTGATTCATCTCTCGGCAGGGGAGTTTTCTATAATTATAGAATGCCGTTTGATATATCAGAGAATGTGGGGCTCCGCGGGGCCCCGTGTAACACCAGGTAACTTCTGATGATTTCCGAATTATAAGTTATAATTATAGAACTATATACTAATAGTAATAAACCTTATTGTGGTTTGACTAGTTCGTTGAATAAGAAAGGGCCCTTTTAGGCATGTCGAAGAAACAATATAATATAGTTCAGGTGATATGGGTAGATGCCGAGGAGTACGGCGAGACTGGGTGGAATGATAAGAAAGAGATGCTGGCATATGCCAAGAAACCCTGTCCTGATATGAGAAGTGTTGGGTATCTAGTCTATCGGAACGATGACCACATCTCATTACTCTCTACGATTGGCGTCAAGGAATGTAGTACAGTTGAGAAGATACCAGTGG
>Ga0208449_1000939_pt1 | contig 16718 bp, 17 predicted proteins | sample MalvireepMed_s17_FD_184247 | JGI IMG/M metagenome (GOLD analysis project Ga0208449, IMG submission 184247) | Marine viral communities from the Global Malaspina Expedition - Malaspina viral metaG DeepMed_s17 (SPAdes) (version 2) | ecosystem: Environmental > Aquatic > Marine > Oceanic | place...
TTCTTGACCGTGGCTCCCGTTTGAGTTGCATTCACCGTGTAGTTACCTTGCTCAACCCTGATATTTCCAACGTGCGCGCCGTTTCCTGATTGCGTCAGGTTGACCGTCGAGTTGTCGGCAGGATTATTACGGAACTCGATGTCTCCATCCTTTGCGCCACTGCCTGACTGAGTAATGGTTGCGTCGTTGTTGTTGCAGTTGCCACATGACTTTATGTAAGCATTGTGGTTTCCGCTCCCGCTTTGGGTGGCGGTCCAAGTGCTGTCATCACCAAAGGCATAGAACTTGGCGTAATGATCTCCGGTTCCTGATTGGTTGATGGAATATACGTTGTCATCTCCGCTCATGTATATCTCACCATACATATCATCACCATCCTGGGTGATGGTCATTTCGTTATTGTCCTCATCGGCATCAATGTAGCCCACATTGTCATTGCCATCCTGAGTGATGGTGTACTCGTTTCCCGTGTGATTCGTGTACTGTGAATAGGCTTTGGCAAGATTCCCTGTGCCGTCCTGATCTATATCTATGGTCGCGCTACTACAGGTATGAGTATCGTAGGTTCCATTAGATAACCCACACCAGACTCTAGCCGTGTTACTTCCAATCTGGTCAATGTAGATACTGGTATTGGAGCCTTTGGTATCTATCTCAACTGAATTGTCCGCTGCAAAAACGGGTAGGCTAAGGAGACTGATGAATATAAATCGCATTCTCCCCTCCTCCGTTCACCGTGATGTCCATCGCCTTTCCAGCAGTTAGCACCGAGATGTTATAAGCGCCCGACTTGTCAAGCTCAAGATCAAAGGTATTCTCAACGCTTCTGAAGATGGTCAATGCCTCCCCTTCAACGAAGGTGTAAGTCTGATTCTGCTGATCGAACCCAGCGAGGATTCCTTCGAGCTTTACCCCGTCAATCTCTGATACTCTGGCATCTTCTTTGGTGACAGACACCTCGATAATCGCAAGTAGGTCGGTCAGAAAATCCACATTCAGTAAATCAATATCAAGCCTGTCTATCTCCTTCTGTAATTCATCCTCATCCAGTTCGTTTTCATCAAGCTCTGTCTCTTCCAGAAGATCAACATCGAGGATGTTAGAGGCCGTACCTGACTGCTCATCAACCGCTTCAACAATCTCATCGGGTGGGCTAACGATCAGCAGATTATCTATAAACCCAAGCGTCATGCCCGTGAGAACCACAGGCGGTGTGGGGGCGGCTTCTGCAACGGTAGTCATCGTGGCCTGAAAGGGCTGGTTCAGAACCACCAGACTTGCGGCAGTCTCAACCGTTATCTCACCACTGGCGCTGCCATCCTCGTTAGGTAGCAGGATAACTAGGCTTCTACCTATCTCATCTACAGTTGTAGTGAAGTCGGTGCCTCGTATGGCAATCGTTGCCGTAGGGGTGCGTATGGAAATGTTCTCGCGGTTGATGCGACCTAGAGCGCCCGTAAGGAACCGAGCAGTTCCAGAAGCCATATTAAGAGCAAGGCGAGACTGTGAAGGATCAGGATCAAATACAAACTCGTCTATGACGATCTTGCTGTGTTCAGTAAGCCTCAGAATGGAGTCATCGAGGAAAGATATAGCCAGCCTGCCGTTGCCGGTACGGACATCATCAAAACTGGCAATCCCAAGCTCTAGCTCTGCTGTCAGGGAATCTGTCGTGTCTTGGCGAACGACCTCGCCTATTCCACGAAGCTCAGTGATTGAGCCAACTTGTGCCTGCGCTACAAGCGGAAAGAATATCAGCAGCCACTTGTGCATTGGTCAATATCAATCAGACCGCCGGTCGTGATGGCAACTATGTCAACTATTCCAGATGTACTGCCGCCTGAGTTCGTCTGATCTATGTCGATGTTATTAGTATTACCCGTGATATCTGCGGTGATGCTGTGATTTGCATTTCCCGTTTGGCTCGTGTCGATATCGTTGGAATCTCCGTCCACGTCCCAGTTATTGGTTGCACCCACAACTTCACTGACTATATTGAGATTGTTACTGGTTCCAGCAATAACGATATCGGTATTTCCTGATGTGGCTGTCGCTGCTGCTCCCGCTGTGTATGTCAACACATTGGAATCTCCGACAGCGGCAAAGTCAAAATCAGAACCTTGTACATCCCCTGTAGCTCCGACTGCGAGAGTTTGCGTATTGGAATCCCCGGTACTTCTCAACGTAAAGGAGCTGCTGTTTCCTTGGGCGATGGTAGCTGCGATCACATTTGAGTCACCTACCTGATCCACATCAACAGTCATGCTCGTACCTGTTAATGACACTCTCGCCTGAGAGGTTCCAATTATATTGGAGTTTCCGATCTGATCCAGATTCATTGTCAGAGCTGACGAGCCGCCGCTCTGGGTGATATATATCGAATTATTGGCGCTATGTGCTGACACCATATACGCCATAGAATACAAAAAGATAAGATAGCCTACCGACCATTTAATTATTAGCATCTGCATCAGATACCTCCTCTGTGTAATCCCACAGTTCAAGTTCCATGCCTCGGCGTATTGTCTCATAGACCGCCGCCTCAATCGCAGAACGTACTGCATACGTCTGGGTCTCGTTGGAGCTGACCCCTGCCTCTAGCTCAAAAAATTCAGTTCCATTGGATGTTGCCCGAAATGTATCAAATCCTGTAGCGGCAGAATAGATGCTCTTGCTAGTCACGACATTCAGAAGGATCTGCCCCGTTTGCACCAAGATCGTCCTCAAAGAGATAGTCACTTCATCAGCGCGATACTGAGTGTTCAAGCCAATCCCAAGGTATCTCGCACCTATCCCACCAGAACTCAAGTTTGTGTCGTAACCTATGATTCCACCTGACATGATTAACCCACTAAATAATAGTGGCTCAAGCTGGTTAGCCCCCTCCCCGTCATAACTATTTCGTGTTGAAATAATAAGCTGTCGTTCACGGGTCAAAGCGTCCAGATCACCTCTTTCCGCCACTAGGAACCACGTTCCATTTCCAGCCGCTAACAGCGCATCTATAAGAAAAGAATCCGCCCCCTGAGTCACAGCCGTTGAGAACAGAGCCATATTGTCGGCGGTAGCTCTCTGACCAGTTAAATCAAGAAAACTATATACGCTTACAACGGCTTTCTGTCGTGGGCTAGGTAGATCAATTAGATCCCTAAGAGTAGGGCGCTCTATCCGTGGACCGCGAGGACAATCATTGGACTCGATCCCATACTCATTGATGTAATCTCGACTGATATCTGCACATTCACGGGCCGAATTTACACTTGCACATCCGGCTACCAGAACCACTGAGCATAAGGTTAGATTCCGCACTCGTCCGTACTGCAAATACCGAATGACCCAACGGGTATACGGATTTCAGTTATGCCCCCATCTGTATCAGCAACAGTAAGAATAATCTCGGTTCCTGTGTTGATGAAACTTATCTGATTCCCTTCCAGATCAAATACGCCGCCCGATCCTCCTGTCTCTGAGTTGAACAGGCTCTCTGCGAGATCGCGCGATAGCTGGCTGAAAATTCTGCTTTCCAAATTTCTGACGAATTTAGCGAGCGTTGTGTTTTCCTGATCCCGCAATAACTGATCCGCCTTGGACTCGATCTCCTCCAAAATAGCCGCTTTTCGAGTTCTCTCCTGCTCGTCAATCGTCAGATAATGGGCCGACTGCCCAATACCGCTGAACGATGGACTGTTGAACTGAAACGTGAGATCAGTTGCCGATCCCGGGAACGATAGAAAAATAGCCGCTACCACAGCCACCACAATCGCAATCCTAGCTATCAATATGGGCATCATTTTTACTTACCTCTCTCATCTCAATCACTGTATCCAGTTTCTGCTGCAACCTTATGATATCGTTATCCAACATCCGTATACGATCAATCAAGGCAATTAAAGTTACATTAGCTTCCGCGAGTTTCGCCTTGATATTGTTGGTAATAAAATTCCATATGTAATAGATCATGTACAGGAGGCCGACTGCCGAGACTATGGGAAACCCATATTCGCTGACTGCTGCACCAATACCTTCCATCAGTCTCGCCGTGCATCTTCTTTCCCATCTGCTCTGGCGATCCGATTTAGATCGGGTCTAATCCCAAGCACAGAGCACATCGTCGCATCGAGGCGAATGATGTCGTGGTTCATGGTTTTAACCCGGTTATCGAGAGATTGAACAATGCCATGTATCCCGTTCACTTGGCCGATGACTGACTCCAGTATGTATTTGATGGTGAGAAATATAAAAAACCCTGCAATCAGAGCAATCGCAATGGGGAACCCTACGTCACCGATCAGTGAGAGGGCTTCATTCATCTTCGTTATTGCCCTTGAAAGCCTTGCTCTGCCCAGAGGTTCCAGCGTATATGCCGAAAACTGCCGCCATCGCTCCGACTACAATTGATACCAACGCTGATTGCTCAAGATTGGGTTCTGGAATAGTCATAAACCAAGTTACAACATCATAGAGCAAGACTATGTAAACACTTACAAAAATGCGGGGGAAAATACGCCAAGCATCGACAGTTCTAGCCAGATGTATCCAGCGGTGAAAAGGATTAACACCAAGATTATTAGGAGTAATTTCCAATTCAAGATCAACCTTTTTCTTAATCGGTTCTTCCATGGGTCATTCTTCCTCATTGTCCCTCGTCGGATCATTATCCCGATAGTATTTAATGATGTTAAGCGTTTGTCGAATATAGCGTCTAATATCAGCCAGATTATTGGCAAGGTTCTCATACGCTTGGGCAGTCAAACCGTAATACGCTACCGCAGGGGCATCGCCAGCATCATAGTTCTCAATGTACTCACGCATCACAGAAGGATTTAGAACGGTCCATTCAATCTCAGCCGGATTAACTCCTTCGGGTAAAGTCGGGTGGTACATTGGAGCTGGCTCTGTGATCGTCACAATTTCAACCGGAGCAACCACTGGAACTGCTGGAGGACTGCTGAACAGATTGCCCAGAGTGGAGCATCCACTGAGAGCCGCAAGACTACTCAGCAGCAGGAACTTCATCGAACTGGCGCGGGTTGGTTAGATCAACAAACTGTTGGTGTACCTGTGCTGTGCCTCTATTGACTACCCCCTCTATCAATCCGGGTCGGGCAATAGCGAGGTTATTCAGGTCATGTCGAGCGAACGTGTTACGCATCTCAGTGACCTCCTGACGAGCCTCATCATTGGCTTCTGAAAGCTCTGCGATACGCGCTTGGTTCTGACGTTGAGATTCTAGTTGTTCCTGTAGCTGGTTATTTTGATTGGCTATGGTGTTCTCCAGAACCTGCTGGTTATTAACCGAAGTCTGAAGCTCAACCTGAAGCTGACTGATCTGGGCCTTCTGCATATTGATATAGAAATAGGAGCCGCTGACAGAGGCTACCAAGAGAAATCCAAAAAGTAGGCTAAGTTTCATATAGCCACGCCATAGCAACAATTACAGCAAACCAATATAGCGCCCGATTAGCATCGTGAGAAGATAGACAGCAGGCAAGGCACCGACATTTCCGTATGCCATGCAATGCCGTTCCCCTGTTATTTGAGCCAGCCAAGAATTTTCTTGCCCACTTTATCGACCACGGCAACACCTTGAGTCAGTACCTTTGGGGGCTTATCGGCTATCCCGAAAGTCGCTCCTTCAGTAAAGCCCTTGGCAAACGCCTTGTCCGCCGAGGTGGGCTTTTCCAGATCCTCAACCGTCTTGGGGTTGATCGTTACTTCAGCACCAAAGGCCATGTGCGGGACAACGCCAGATGTGGAGATTTTCAGATGCAAGTCGCCGTCCTTGTCGTACCAGACTCCTGCATCCATGCTGACACCATCGCCTACGCCGCCTGTAGGTCCGGCCCAAACTTTCGCCTGGTTGCCGTCAGGATTCACATAGCTCCACTTCATTACGTTGGAAACTGTGACTCCGATATGGGCGCTGACGCTAACCTCAAGACCTCTGCCATCGTGGGTGTCCACATCACCGCTGACACCCTGCTCTTCGTTGACCGTCGTTACATCACAGACATTGTCGAAGTTCCACTTGTCTGTATATGACCACTTCTTTCCTGATTCTTTTTTGAAGTAGTAGTTACCCTTGGCATCAACGAAGAAAACATCTTCATCCTTGGAGTTGCTGACGTAGTACCCAGCGGGAACCTTTTGTCCTGTGGTCATGTTATTTTTTTGGCATCCGACAGTAGAAACAGACTTACTGTAATTGCTCATTTTCACCTGTTAAAGAAAAGGTAATTCCATCATTAGAAAGTCGTCTGACTATTTCTGGGTTTACATCCTCTGTTAACGGAATATCACCATACAAATCAGGATGATCTTTCTGTAAATTCAAAATCTGTTCTCTTTGCGAACGAGATAGGATAGATCCTAATTGTATTCTTAACACATCTCTGGCATAGCCTCTGGTATTGTTTATTGTTTGTCTAAAAACTTCTTTTTGCTCGTATGATGAAGCGTTTTTATATCCTGGGGTTTGTATTGTTTCAGATAAAATCCTATGGGCTAACTGACCCGATCTTGCTTGATACTCCAAATACAAATCAGTAGGTATTTCCTCTCCATCAAGACTCCTCTGAGGAAGTGCAGGCCAATAATTTTGCCCTTCATCCATGGACAGTCTGACCAACTCATCAGAAACCGGGTCTTCTCTGGAAAAAGAAGAATAAATAGGAGAGATAAAATCTGGGCCGAGACCTCCCGTCAATAAGATCGGCTCCCCCCAGAGATTGCGCCTTGCAGGAACGTCTTGAGAATAACCTGGAATCCTAGATTTAATACGATCCAAAGCCGTTCTTGTGTCTCTCAACATAGGGTCCATATTTTGCGCTGTTTGAGCAAAAAATGTCGGCACTAAAGTCCCTAACTGATTATTATAATAAGTGGAAAAGAACCTGTCAGGTTCGTTAATAGCCTCCATAAAATCTGATATTCCCTTGAAAAAGGTTTTGTTCAGAAGGTTCTGAGAAACAGAAGCTGACAACATAGCTGCTAATTCTTCTTTTTCTCCACCAGATATTTCTCCAAAAATGTCTGCGCTGTCAGCAGCTAGCCCAAACAAAATTCCTAATGGCTCAACACGGTTATACGCTAAATACCGAGTTCTCCCGTCTTCCTGTTCTATAGCAAATGAATAAGGTTGCCAGCCTGTCTCTCTAAGCCTTGCTCTAGCAGTCGAATCAGAAGGGCCAGAACCAGTTACTTTGCCCTGAGAAGCCATATACATAATCCCTGCCATAGCCGAGCTTCCTAGAGCCATGCGGCCCATTGCCTCATCTCTGGCTATACCTGTTCCAGCTTTGTAATCTGAAGAAAAGCGCCCCAGAAGCGTTCTTCGGCCTGCATATTTCAAAATGTTCAAAGGAGTCCTAATAAAAGGCATTAGAATTCTAGCTAGCGGAGCATCTGCTGCAATTCCTTGAAATTTGCTACCTAAAGAGCCGAGCGGTTTTGTAAAGGTTCGATCCCGAGCGACATCCATTGCCTGCAAATCTAGTTTTTTCGGCGGATTATCAATAATGTTTTGATAATGCTCTGCAAACTTTCTTGGGTTCTTTACCGGGTCAAGGCCCGCTCTAATCGCATCCCTGTAAGCCAGGGAATTAAGCTGCATTCGATACCCTATGCCCTTAAAAAACTCATCTGAAGTCATTAAGAGCCTGCCAGGAATCCTGATGATTTGACCCTTAACCCCTTTGATAGAAGACTGCCTTCTCCCTTCTAATTTAGAAAACAAATCAGAAGGCTCTCCAGTTATCAATGTTTGTTTGGCTAAACGATACCCATCTCGTATTCCTGAAAGCAGAGAAAGAGCATGAGCATTCGCCTCGCCAAAAGTAATTCTTTTTGTTTTGTCAGCACCCCTTAAAGCGCCCCATCCAGCCGCCAAGTATTTTTCTGGAATAGATGTTAATTGAGTCAAAGTATTAGAAAGAAAATTAACAGCATGAGTTTTGTACCCTGACAGCAAGCCATTGATCCAATACTCCAAGAACTTATCGGTCATTGTTGGGTCATTTGCAGCCTTTGTAACCTTATTAAAGTTAGCCAGGTCATTTGGCTCCATAATTGAGATTCTATCTGCTAGATCTCTGAGGCTTTTTCTCCCTCCAGCAGAAGACAAAGTTTCATCTATAGCCATTCCAGGCATAAATCTGAATTGTCTCAAAGCTCGTCCTGCTTCCGCAGCCAATCCCGCAACTTGCCCCTGAATTCCAACATGAACATTAAGAGCGTCTTTTAACGACAGAAAATCCGTATCTGCACCGCTTCTTGATGCGTCTATAGCTGCATTACGCACCCTGGTAGCTGAAGCTAGCATCAACTGCCTTGCTGCAAGTATCTTTTCTGCGCTCCATAATTCTCCAGGTCTTCTAGAAAGCAAGTCCTCAACAGACATATTAAGATCAGAAGCTAATTGGACTAACTGTTCATCCTTTACAACGCCACGCCGATGCCCTTCAAGAAGATCCTCAAAACGATCTGCCGTTGCCTCAATAACACTCTCAATATCACCAGAAGTTTCAATTCTGTCTAGGTTGATATTTCCTGCATATCTTGGCGGTTTTGTTTTAACAACCTGAGAACCAGGAGTTAGAGAAACAGGCACATCTTCAATGTTCTCGGCAGCTTGATCTGCCACTAAACGTCTGGCAGTCTGTTCTACGTTAGCCTCATCGATTTCATCTATTTTAGATGCAGTCGCCTCAGGGTCTAATTTTCCTCCGTTAGATAGAACCTCATCCGGCAACGGAGCTTCTTCTGTTCTTGGCAAATTTGACAAAGCCTCATCAGCATCACTCAACCCTTCTTCTACCTGACCTCTTTTTAACCGTACAAGAGATTTAATTGACTGAACAACTCCTGCTGAAGCAGCGCCAATACCAATATCCTCTAAGGCAAGTTTGAATCTAGCCTCCGCAACAGAATCATCTGGGTCTGCCTGCAAGTATTCAGTCACAGGATTTTCCAATGCTGGAACCGACTGAATTAGATCAGACAGCTTCTCATCAAAAGGATCAAAAACAGCCTGACCTGTTAATACCGCGCCTGCCTCCATCTTCATTGCGGTGCCAAGAGCTGTTTTACCTCGTCCTAGTATTTTCAGAGAACCAAGAAAAGGTACAAAAAATTGTGTCGCTGTTCTAACTAGCTGTCCTGCCCCCGTCTTTGCGGGGGCTACTTCAGGTAATTCGACATCTGATATGTCGGCGGCATGACCCTGTTGCCTTAAAATTTCTAAGTGTTGCCTGTATTCTGGGCCAGAAAGATAATTAGGCAAAGTCATTTTGTTTTGTTCGTCTACCCAAGTTATCCCGCCAACATCAGGCATTTTTTTCTCTAGCCAACCTGCCACATCATCGAACAGCAAATCAAGGGAATTCTGAGTTGCATCACGAATGCCGCCTACCATCTGCGGGATAAACTCTTTTTTCAACTCAAATTCTTCTTCTGAAAGAGGAGCTACCTCTGAAGGTTCCTCTGAAGGAAGAATCGGCCTTGTTACAGCTTCAGGATTTTGACGCAGAAGATTATTTCGGGTATTCAAACTAATTTGCTGTTGCTCCAGAGCCATCATAATCGTTCTGGATTCCTCTGGAGTCGGCACATCTCCTGCTATCTCAACATTGCCAAGACCCTCAACTCTGATTATCCCCATCTATCACCACCAAATGCTTACGGTACATTTTCCCCGGAACCAAGAACACTCCGACCCCGAAGCATCTGAGCAAGAAAATCAAGTTGCAGATAGTCATCGTATACTTCTCGCTGTCCTGGGGTTAGCGCTATACCAGACGATATTTTCTGCATAATTGGGCCTATAACAGCGGCTTGACGCTCACTCATTGACCCGACATCTGAAACTAATTTATTTGCTCTTCTTTGCAACAGACGATATTCTTCAGAATCTTCCTGCCCCGCTCTTTCAAGTCCAGCCATAGACGCAAGTGTTTTCTGGAGTTCTGATTGAGCTTGTGGCGTCAATGGTTTAGGTATAGCAGAAAGTTGTGCGCCAGCAATGGACACATCTCTTGTCAAATCAGCTATTTCTGCTTCAGAAGCCCCTCTTAACTCAGCTAACCGCAAAGCAGTGACAGCATTTCTTTGCTCTTTGTTCATCTCTGTTATTGTGTCTAAGCCTTCTTTCGCTCCTTTTGCAAAGCCCTCTCCACTTGCTATAGAAGCACCGATACTTGTTAAAGCTGTTGCAAGTTTGTCGTCTTCGGTATCAGAAGCAATATCTATAAGTTCACTGTAATCTGGAACAGTAGTTTTCTTTCCATACAAATCACCCAACTTGTCTAAATATGTCTGCAAAATATCGCCTTTAGGAGCGGCAAGCATATTATGACCATCATCATCACCATTATCTCCATTCGAGCCATTATCTCCATTCGAGGAGTCATCAGAAAAATCACCAGAAATTTCCCTTAGTTCATCAATGGTAAATTCACTCTCTGTCGAATCAGGTCTTGCATCATCAAGAGAACCTGTAATATCAGACGTGCCCAAAAGAACATCAGCCATAAAAGGGGAAAGACGAGTCGTATCTGGTGCTGCCTCAAAGTTTTGATTGCTTTGGAATGCCCGTATTAGTTCAGCATGTTCTGGATTTACTTCTTCATCAGGATTGTCCTGATAATAATTTTGAAGCCTTCTTCCTATATCATTCATAGATACAAAATCATTAGTCTCTACTCTAGGAACAGGACCCATATCCTGCATCCTGACAATCCCACCAGAGGCATTCCCTTCAGGAGCATTTTCTTCTAAAAACTCTATTGCCCTTTGAGCGCTAGTAGTGGGAGATACGTTTTCTGCTTCACTAGCCTCTACTGATCTAATTACATCGCCTGATCTAATTACATCGCCTCTATTTGAATAACGCTCATAGGCTGGATATCCGCCTAATCCAATAACCCCTGCTCTCTGTAGTATTTGCGGATTATTTCTGAAAAAATCTGCCACAATACCTGTGACTCTCTTCGGTAATAATCCTTCTTTGAAAATTCTTTCAGCTTGTTTGAAAGTCCCAGAAACTTTAGGAGCAACACTACCTGCCAAAGACATAAGAGGTTTTCTAAAAAAAACGCTTGGCGATAATGTCATAATCCCCGCTTCTAAACCCTTAGCACCCAGATACCTAGATAGACCTTCCGTATCTATATTTCCTTCTTCGTCAGTGAAACGGTTTTCAAGAGCGCGCATTTCTTCGCGTCCAGCCTCATGCTTCTTTCTATACCATTCAGGAACGTCCTCACTGCTTACTGTTCTACCAAAACTTAATGGAATCTCATAAGGAACAGACTCTCCTTCCTGCATCCTGACTACACCACCCCCAGCCATCGGTAAGACGGAAGGGATACCCATATTGGTTGCATTCGCCATTGCCTCCTGCTGCATAGGGCCAACATCATAAAGACTCTCTGGGCTGAACTTTGCAGCATCTTCGATAATCGCATTTGGAATTTGCCCTCCACCAGCCATTCTCAGATAAGGCATCCTTCCGCCTCCTGCCGCCATCATTTGCGGCGGAGGGGCCATAGGAGAGGCTTGAGCAGCCATCATCTCTGGAGGCATCTGAGGTGGCATCTGGGGTGGAGGCATCATCTCTGGCGGCATCTGGGGTGGCGGCATCTGAGGTGGCATAGCCCCCATAGGAGCCTGTGGAGGCATCTGCGGTGGTAACGCAGCGATACCCTGTGGTGGTGCGGCTTCAGAAACAATTTGTTCTGCCACTGTCTGCTGTGGTTGTTCTTCCTCTGCCGCAAAACGATCCCGCATATTCTTTCGACGCTGAATCTCTGAAATAACCAAGAACTGCGGCATTATTCCCGAAGGAGCCTGGGCCTCCTGCAAGAGAACATCGTCAGGAGCGCCTTTTACGACATCTTCCTGCTCAAGAATGTTCATCATCATAATTTAGCCCCCTCTCAGACCACGGTATAAGCCAACACCGGCAATACCGCTACCCAGCATTCTTTCGATTGAACTAGGCCCACCAAAAGTCGCTTGAGTTGTCCCAGGCTGAATCGGTAATCCACGGAGAATCTGGTTATAAAAAGCCACCTGCTCACGCGGATAGGCTTGCTGTCTCAAGAAATCCTGATAGCCCATCGTTAAGCCCTGCTGCGACAACTGTCTCTGCATTTCTCCTGCGGCTTGCATATTCTTCAACCGCTCGTAAGCCATCTGTTGTTCCTGTGAACCATAACCGCCTAATTGCTGCGCTGCTCGAAGTTGTTGATCTCTAGTAGCTTGGTCAAAACCCAAACCCCTAATCCCTAACTCCGCCGCGGCTCTTTGCTGCTGAATATTGAACTGCTGCGCGCCCATTCTGGCTTGATTTTCAGCTTGACGACCTCTGTCTTCGATCTCTTGGGCCGACATACCCATTCTTCCCGCCTGCTGTCGAGCCGATTCTCCTGCTTGATAGACGCTTAAATCTGCCTGTTGTTGCTGCTGACGCAATTGCTCATTAGTTGCAAACTGCTGCTGACCAAACCGTTCCTGCGCCTGACGAGCAGCATCTTCCTGTTGTTGAGCCGTAAGACCCATAGCGCCAGCTTGCTGCCTAGCCTGCTCTCCTGCCTGGTAGACACTTAATCTCGCCTGTTGTTCTGCCTGTCTAGCCCGATCTTCTGCTTGCTGGGCAGTAAGCCCCATTGCTCCGGCCTGTTGTCTTGCCCGCTCTCCGGCCTGATAAACGCCTAATTCTGCCTGCTGCTGTTGCTGACGCAGTTGTTCGTTAGTCATAAACTGCTGCTGACCAAAACGCTCTCCTGCCTGCAAAGCCTGCTCTCTGGCTTGTCCTGTCTGTAATCCAAGCTGCCCTGCCTGCAACCTTGCAGCGCGATCTGCCTCAAATGCCTGCTGTGCCTGCTGAAAAGCTAACTGACTGCCCCTAGACTGAATATCGCCTAGCTGCTGACCAAGATTGCGCTCACGCTCGGCCTGCATAATGGCCTCTCGATAACCACCCATACCGCCGGTCTGCGCTGCCTGTTGCCCTATCTGGCTTCCTGCTATGTCTGATTCTCGCCTCGCCTCACGCTTCTCAATATCCGTAACCATCTGCTGATACGGACTCATGTATCTTTCAAGCGTCTGGGGATCGGCAACCGTACCCGGGGAGAATCCGGGGCCAAACTGTTGAATTCCAAATCCCGGTTGTCCAGTGTACCCAACCATTCTCTGGTCCGCTCGATAGTCTTGCGATATGTCTCCAGCCTGATATCCGGGGTCAAATGGTCCGGCCTCATACCCCTGAGAAATATCTCCAGCCTGATATCCTGGGTCAAATGGCCCTGCTTGATATTCAGCGCCTCGCTGACCAGCTTGATAACCTTGACCGATATCTCCAGCCTGATAACCGGGGTCTATCTGAGGGCCAGTATATTGAGAAATAATAGGTTGTGGCTGAAACTCCCTCGCCATAGACAGCCCCTGACCTACAGGCTGATAACCGATTCTTGAGGCAATATCAGAGGCTTGTCTCATTTGATACGGCGTTCCAGCAGCAGCCATCTCCGTCATTCCCTGCATGGACATTCTTTCTTCCGGCGTGAAATCAGCAATTCTTTGGCCTGGAAACGCCTCATACGGGCGCATGGTTTCATAGGCAGTCCGCTCTAATGCCCTTCTGAAATATGGTTCCGCATACTCAGGAAGATTACTCGTTACCTGAGTAACTTCTTGGGGACCAGATGGCCTGCCTCCGCTCTTACCGCCCATAATTAAACCTCTTTCTCATAAGTTGTATACGACCGGATAAACCCATCTTGTTCTAACCATTTCCAGAACCCATGCCTTGCCGTGCCTTCGATGCCATCGCACTCGTTATCTATCGCCCAAGAATTAAAGCGTTCCAGCATATCCCAGACCCAACCATTGAAGTTCTTCCCGCCCAAATACTGCATAGCCAGCATCTTTTTCTTCGGGTAAAAAACGAACTCAGTAGTCCCTACGCCTTCAATGATATTGTCCTCATTAAAGGCCACCCAAAGGTTCTGCTCCATCTTACGCACAGACTCATACAACGACTGCATATCCCATCGACCGTGTGATCTAGCTATGGCTGGGGCCAAGTGCTTTTCCACATCATCCCAAAGCGTATGAACGTAGTTGGGAGGAATCAAAGCTATCGTGTGTGTAACTTTCCGTGGCGCATTCTGCGACCGAACCCTCGGCTCACTGGAGATATCCTTGATGACAATATCTTCTTTTAATGCAGGTTGGTTCATACGGGCATTGCTCCGCGTGGGTTAATAGCCGGGGGCTGTCCCGTTCTTCCTGTTCTTGCTTGACGAATATCCGCCATCATCCTATCAAGCTCACCCGCTCCGGCGTCACTACTGCCGTTACCGATTCCAGAAACCACATCGGCTGGAACAATAAACTCACCAGGAGAAACAGCAACTCTCTGCTGATCCCCAATCATGCCCTGTACTTGATCGCTCATCCCATCGCCCTGACCTTGTATTAAACCCTCCGTTTGAGCACCAGGCTCTACTGAAGCCAACACCTGTTGCCGTAACATTTGGAACGCTTCTGGGCCAAACTGCTGGATAAATGCCTGAATGATTGCATCAGCTTCTTCTTGAGGAACCTGACCTAAAACCGCCATAGCTGTTTGCTCCACCAACTGAACCGTGGCTGGGTCCATTCCGGCTGTGGGATCCATCATGGCTGGATCCATTGGCGCAGCCATCGCTGGGTCAACAGGCATTTGAGCTTCAGGAGATTGCCCAATTAACTCGGTTATCCCACCACCTTGGTAGCCTCGAATCTCTTTTCTAAGCTCCTCCCACTCCCTTAAATCGTACCTATAATCTGCCCTATCTTCGTCATCATAATCCCGACGATTCGGCTTCAAAGCATTAAGCTCCTTGATGGTCATAGCAGGCTTTTCAGGAGTTCGAGTTGCTGCTGAAACTCTAGTAGGCGCTACTACCGGAGCAGGAGGAGGAATTGGCGGAGCCAACTGTGGCGGAGGCGGAGGCGGAGCTGGTGGCAACGGCTGCATTACCGGCGGGGGCGGGGCTGGTGGCATTTCCAGTCCGCCACCGGCCAGCCTATCGTGCCATCGGGCATTCTGTTCAGCAAGTTCTTCTTCGCTATAATCAGCCCTTTGACGAGGCGGCGGCATAGGTGGTGCCGGTGGCAACGGCTGTGGCTGCATTACCGGCGGCTGCATCTGCGGCGGAGGCATGGGCGGTGGCATAGGTGGTGCCATCACAGGAGGAGGTGGTGGTGGCAATGGCTGCGGCATCTGAGGTATAGGCTGAGGCGTCTGCATGGGCTGCGGCAATCCTATTCCGGGCCTTGGAGTAATGTTTGGTGGCAAGGGCTGTCGCTCGATCACAGGTGGCGGAGGCTGCATTACCGGAGGTGGTGGAACTACCGCTGGTTGAGCCTGAGACTCCCTCCAATCTCTTAAATCATCCCGATAATCACTTCCTTCTTCTTCGCCGTAATCACCTCTAACCGGCCTCTGACCGACCTGTGGCGGGACGGGAGGCTGCATTACCGGCGGCGGAGGAGGAGGTGGCGGCATGGGCGGTGCCATCACAGGAGGGGGTGGTGGCGGCATAGGTGGTTCCATTACCTGCGGTGGTGGCATTGGCGGCATAGGTGGCATTGCCTGTGGAGGCGGCATTGGCGGCATGAGGCGGCATTGGCGGCATAGGTGGCATTACAGGAGGCTCTGGAATTAGAGGAGCTACTGCCGGTTGAGCCTGAGACTCCCTCCACTCCCTTAATTCTCTTCTGAACTCTGCGCCTTCTTCTTCTCCATAATCGCCTCTGACCGGCCTCTGTCCGGCCTGGGGAGGTAGCGGAGGCGGTGCCATCACTGGAGGCTGCATCATAGGAGGTGGCATCGGTGGTGACGGCGGCGGACCCATTACCGGAGGTGGCCCCATCTCAGGAGCAGTACCGAGAAGTGGTGGCATCAGAGGTGGAGGCATCGGAGGTGCTATTGCCGGAGCAGGTATTGGCGGTTCCGCTATCTGAGGAACTACTGGAGGAGCAACTTGAGACGCCTCCCATTCCCGCATTTCCTGCTGGAAAAGACGACCTTCTTCATCGCCGTAATCAGACCGCACAGGTCTTGAATCTGTCGGAGGTGGTGCTATTGGCGAAGGTGGTGAAATCTGAGGGATCCCTACCTCTACCGGAGGTGGTGGCATCCCCTGATCAAAAAGATGAGCTTCAGGAGGAAAGTCAGGACCGCCTACCGGCGGCGCTACCGGAGGAGCTACCCGAGGAGCAACTTGAGACGCCTCCCATTCCTGCAAGGCATGTCGGTATTCAATATGCCCACCTTCATCACTCGATGGGAAATCACTTCTTATTGGCCTACGTGGCCCTGAAAAAATAGGATCTGTGGTTGGCCCCCCTGGTGGGGGCATCGGTGGAAACGGTCCCGGCAATTCTGGAACTTGCGGGGGCGGCTTATTGGGATCTTCCGGGTCAATATATCCTGAGAACGGCTCATGCCTGAAATACTGCAACTCTGGGCTAAACCCAGGTCGATACCCAGAAGAATATAGCTGCTGCATCTGTGGGGGAGAGATCGGAAACGAACCTCTTAGAGAAGACTGCATTCCTGATGGATCTGAGCCTGCCGTTCCACCCGCTTGCATCCTGACAGGCTCACCCATCAATCGGGATAGCCCTTGCCGCTTGGCTGCATAATCCGCTGGATTGAGAGAGAT
>Ga0208449_1000945_pt1 | contig 16659 bp, 15 predicted proteins | sample MalvireepMed_s17_FD_184247 | JGI IMG/M metagenome (GOLD analysis project Ga0208449, IMG submission 184247) | Marine viral communities from the Global Malaspina Expedition - Malaspina viral metaG DeepMed_s17 (SPAdes) (version 2) | ecosystem: Environmental > Aquatic > Marine > Oceanic | place...
TCGGTACGCCTGTGACGCCCTGGCCTCCCACATGGCTATCTGACGCTCTGTGCGCTCGTTCTCAGGCCCGTAGGCCGATAGCGCAAGGGCAGTTGCCTTTGCTATGACGTAGTCGTCGCTTACCTCATTGACAGTAGCGTCTGCTGTCAGCAGCGTTGGCTCGTCACCGCCTACGATCTTCATCATCGAGTAACCGATGGTCGAACGCCCCGCGCTGGATAGAATCAAGTCACGGGTGTTCTTGTCGATGTGCCAGAGACGATTGGAAACCGGCGTCCAGACGGCCTCGTTGTTCTTGACCGCCTTTAGGTCATCAAGCCACACGGTGGTGGCGCCGAGGTCTGAGTCGTACTCCAGACCCACGGAGATGATAGCCGTATCCAGTTCAGGATTAGCCAGTTTAATCCTAAAATATGTCCATTCGTCGTTGGCTTGAAAATTAGTTCCGAAATTAAGGGCAGGAACGCTAAGTGTCTCCAGTGGACTACCGCAACTAGCAGTATCATCCAGCAATATCTTTAGGTTTCCCTCGGACGTGCCGGGGGTGGTGGAAATCTTCACCCATCCCTCTATATAGTCATAGCCGCTGAGGTCCTTGCTGGTGATGGAATCTGTAGATACATCCCCTGCGCTGGCTCCAACTGCATAAACAAACTTATTGCTAGCAGTACCTCGCTTTTTATCTTCAGTGTCCACAGTTGCTGTTATGTTGGCATTTTGACTTGCAGTTGATGTAGAAGTCCCTGATTCATCGAATACTGCGTCACAAGAATGAATGCTGGTAGAGGTGAAACTGGAACGGTACTCCAGGCGGTTGATCATGGAGAAGCCCGAAGGGATATCGAATCTTGCCACCGATCCAGCGCCATGAAGGGCCGTAGTAGGAGTGCTGGTCACTTCTGGGTATTCGTCCGGGTTGTAGGCGCGGCCATAAAGGCCAAGGACTGCCGTGTTGATGAACTCGTGTATGGAGACAGGGTTGTACCGTTCGGACCACCTCTCGTAGGTCATGGTGCTGACGGAGTTTGTGAATTCATCCACGGTCATATCAACGCCGTTGCCGGAAACGACGGTGTCTATGACCTGGCGTATTTCACCGTCGTTTGCCCCCGATGTAGAGACGATCCACTTGCCGTTCTCGGTGTCTATGTTGCCTCGGGCCTGTCCGTCAACCACAGATGCGCTATCGCCGGAATCAGCAGTGCTGAGAAATACGGCTCCAAGGTTATATCCAATAGCGACTCTAATCTGCTCTCTGGTTCTGTCAGCTAAAACGGGCATGAATCACCCTGCCTAGTCGCCAGCGACTGCTGATAATTTAGAATCATTCTTGTTGTTCGTATTCGTCGAGGTAGTCGTGTCTTGCTCGGCTATCTGCGCCTTGAGCGTGGCGTTCTCTGCCTCAAGTTCAGCAACGCGCCTCTGGAGGGCGATGCCCTGAACCTTGAGTCGGGAAGTCTCGTCGGTCTGAATGAGCGCGGTCATATCATCGACGGTTAGCTGCACCGGCGTTGGGACTGGCGGTTGCTGCTGGGTCATGCTTTACTCCGATTCCGGCGCTGGGTCTGAGCCGTCCCAGGCCGCTATATCTGCGCCGACAGTTGTGGCGTTGGCTTTGACCTCTGCCATCTTAGCGGTGGCGATGTCGGTCTTCCAATCGCCGGACTGTGAACGATACTCGTTCAACCCGTTAATCGCCGCATTTGCCGCTGACCTTTTTGCGCTCAAAATATCCAGTGCCTCGTCGTTTGTCATAGCTAAACTCCTAGTGCTTCTAGTTTTGTCTCTAATTCGTTGATGCGTTCGTACATCTGGTGCATGGCTGACCAAGTGAAGTGTTGCGCTCCCTGTAGATTCAAGCCAATCCATTCAACCCCGTCATCGTTGTTGGAAATATCCATCACCCCAAGTTTTGCCATATGCTCCAGACCCTCACGGTTGAGGGCCATTTCTCTGAGAGCGAGAACGTCATCGTGCCATGCCACTGTGCCACAGCACTCAAAGAATTCTATCTCTGCCCTACCGCAACTATCACAAACATAGTCGAAGTTAGTGCCGTGGTCGTCATTGAGCAACATAACCGTCCCCGAATCAGCGACTCGCCAGATGTCTCCATTCGTTGCCGAACCATCTATATTGGTTGACAGAAATCTGAAATAGCCTGACCCTGGGCGATATTGGAGATAGTAGCCCTGATTGCCAGCAGCGCCGCCAGCGTTACCCTCGCCGATGAGAATACCCGCATCGCCACCAGAGCCAGAGGCTGGAACCTTCACTGTAAGCTGTGCGGCTCCATTACCGTTAGTCGCCTCTGAGGTAATGTTGGGATTAGTCCCCGCTATATTTATAGCAGTCGCCGTCCAATTGTTGCCCGATGCGCCGACGTTAATCAACCCGCCAGTCGAGATACCCTGTAAGTCCACCTCACCAGTGGATTTAATCCGCATCTTTTCGGTGATACTATCGCTTGTGCGAGTCTGGAACGTCATATAGACATCGTTGTTGTCAGTCCCTTCCCACGCAACCGCCTGAGATGCCATTGATTGACCGGTATCATTGCCGTGCCAGACTATGTTGACGCCAGTGTCTGCCGAGCCGACTGCCGTCAAGTTCCGCAAAAGAAGGGCCGTTGGAGTTGATGACCCCGTGTTTGTAACGGTCAACGCGCCTGAGCCGGTGCCAGCCCCGATGCCAACGTCGCCAATGAGGTCAATCTCGCCCGTGCTATGGATACGCATCCGCTCGATAAGGGACGTATGGGTCGTATTGGCTGTGGTGTAGAACAGCAACTCTGTTCCCATAGCAGAGCCGCTCCATGTCTCGGTTGCCATCCCCTTAATCTGCGCTCCGCTCTCGAAACTATCACCGTCCGAGCCACGGAACGAAACATAGCCAAGCACGTCGTCATCGGCCACAGCGGTGTGACCACCGGCGATTGTGTCATTGCGGGAGCGCTCCAGGTTAAGGAAGGCAGCCTCTGCGGGGGTGGTGCTATACGCCTGTGGCGATATTCCAGAGTTTCCCTCACGCTTTACGTCGAGATATGAATTGTGGACGATCACCACACCTTCTGAACCGTCCAACTTCAGCAATCCCTTGGAATGGCCTCCGTCAGAAACCGCAAACAGGATATCCCCGTCAGTTGTGGTGTTGCTCAGAATTGCGGAGTTAGTCGCCAGGGCGGGCGTGACCGGGGTCCCTTCCAGCACGTCCGTGATGGCCGCATTGGCGCTATTGGCCGCTGTGTTAAGAACTATGACAAAGTCTTCGTCGTCTCCAAAGGCGTCCCCTACGTTGTCGCCGTGTCCGACAACAGTCACAGCGGCCTGAGCCCCTGTGGTGACAACCTCTACGAACATCTGTGGATTAGCCATTTAGTTGACTCCTGGGTAGTAGAGGCGGTTGTTCGAGGACTCGCCCCGCTTTCTAGCCTGTAACAAAAACTCGTTCATGGCCTTGCCGATCTGAATGCGTTCCTCTGCGGTCGGAGGGCGCTTATGTTCCTTTTCGTCTATGCTTCGCATCCAGTTCTCAGCGGCTTGGCCCGCCCTGTCCTCGATCTCCGCTCTCGTCACGTCTGAGTGGGCAACCACCTGCACCTCGTGCTGCTTGCCCTTGTACTTGAACATGAACTTGTAGATGACCGCCGTCTGTCGCTCGTTATGACGGCGCACCTCGATGTCGTTAACGTCGGTATGGGCCATTCCTTCTGGAGTCCAGAGGAAAGAGTCCAAGTTCGGTTTGTGACCGTTCGTTCCTAACAAGCCAATACCTCTACCGATTCGAGCTTCAGCGTTTCGCTCGGCTCAACGAGTCCATCGTAGGCATATAAGGGGGCTTTGGTCAAGGAGCAGCCGTTGGGAAGAACGATCGATACTCCCATTCCCCTTGCGACACCCAGCCAGTATTCCACGCAGGGACGGTGGTCCCGGTACTCCCCGCTGGTGTCAAGATAGATTCCTAGCAGGCCGATTTCGTCCACGCCTTCATGCAGGGCCAATGCGATCATGTACGGCACGGTGCTGGTCATGTACCCGCCAAAGCGATCAATGATCTCCCCAAGAGGATACCGCATGGAGGTCGGAATCTCCGAATTCTGCTCCTGCATATACACCGGAATTCCGCAGTTCTTTAGGAACTCGAGGTGATCGGGAGGCCTGCCAAAGGCTCTGTCCTGGTCTGCCTCGTAGTCCTCGTTTCCCGGCCCCCACTCGCCCTCTCGCCAGTTTCTGGGATGCAGTTGGAACCATCTATCGGCCCTTACGGTCAGAAAGCGGTGGCACATATTCATTGCCCAAAGCTCTACGCCCGGTTCGAGCTCGTTCGCAAGACGGTTGCTGGGACCAGCCGAACCCACTATGCAGATTCGCCTCATACTGCCTTACCGTCCGCGTAGATTATGCTCATGTTGTTATCCCAATTCGGGAGTGACGGTAGCAGAATTGGCAACGTGACCATCCCACGCTCTACCAGTTCCTCTGCCTGCACAAAATCTTCCTCAAGGTTAATATCGAAGCCCTCATGACCGTAGGTAAAGAAGGGCATCACTATATCTCCCGATATGGAGTAGGTCTCAGAGACTACTTTCGTCCAGGCTATCTCAAGACTGGCGTTCTGAACGTATATCTCAGGAAGGGTCTGGTACTGACTGCTGTGCCAGGGAGTCTCGCCCGACGGCGCATTGAAGAGAGGCTTGATTCGTTTCTCCCCGGAGCCGTTCTCGTAGGCCTGCCACATCTTGTAGGGATGCTCGGTGCATTTATGCACGGCCCGCAGAGAGTCCGCCCCTTCGGCATACCTAAACTGATCCCACGCCCGTCTGATAGTCTCTGCCGTTCGGAAGGGACTCGTGGGTCGCAGAATCGCAAAGGCGTCAGCGGAGCCCATTACTTGCGGAGAGATCAATGCGTGAGTGACCCAGTCTATGTCTGGGGAGGTCTCCGTTGCGAAAGCCTTGGGTCGCATAATCGTTGTCGCGCCGTAGTTCCTCGCCGTGTCAGCTATATCTTCTGAGTCAGTCGATACTATGACATCGACGAAGATCGCGCTCTCCCACGCCGTTGCTATGGTCCAGGCAAGCAGCGGGTGTCCTCCTAGCTTCCTGACGTTCTTGCCGGGAACACGGACGCTGGTGGCCTTAGCGGGTATCAAGGCAACGATCGAGGGACTAGACACGGGTCATCTCTTCTTCTTCTTCCGGCTCTCCTATGCCCGCCATCAGAACGTCGCCCCAGGAAACGTCGGTGTCCTCTTTGGTGTCACGAACTACTCGTCGTCCGATGAAGTCGCCTATCCGGTACGGGGGAACGCCATCGCCGGGAGACAGGATATTGAAATGCTCCCTTGTCAGAACGGCGCCGTCGATGGCCGACTTCGCCCAGACCAGCTTCTTCTGGCGTTCTGTCGTGGGCTCTTCCTCACGCGGGTCCTGCGCCTTATGGTCCATGCCGAGAGCGGACTGCACGACGCCGCAGGCATCTATGAGCTCTCTGAACATGTCAGATGTCAGTGAGAAAGGGTTGTCCGTTCCCTTCCAGGTGCGGTCGTTAGTATAGTGATGCTCGAAGATACGCGCCCCTAGAGAGACGGCGCCCACGGTGGGCATCCAGCCCGGATTGTGAGTGCTTAGTCCGATCACGCAGTTATATCGCTGTCGGTACTGGGTGATGACCTTTATGTTGAGAGAGTCGTCAGGCGCAGGATAGATGCACGAACACTGTAGCAGCGCGAAGTGAGCCCTGCCCGTCAGTGTCTCGTAAACACGATCCACGTCCTCGATCTCCAAGCCGCCGGTCGATACGATCATTGGTTTGCCGAAGGCGGCAACATGCTCTATGAGGGGGATATTGGTCGCATCGCCGCTGGCGATCTTGAACGCTGGAACGCCGAGTTCGTTAAGCTGGTCGGCGCTGGAGAAGTCAAAGGGGGTGGAGAAGGCCGTCATTCCGACGTTTCGGCAGTATTTGAATAGGTCTTCCCATTCTTCCTGGCTGAACTCAAGCAGTTCTCGATGTTCCCCATACGTCTCATCCATCCACTGGGGATTGGAGGACTTGTAGAAGTACGCGCCCTTGGCGTCGGAGGGAGCGTAGACCTCCTTGGGATGACGGGTCTGGAACTTGATGGCGCTGGCCCCGGCGAGCTTGGCATGATTGATCATTGCCTTGGCCTTGCGGGGGTCACCCTCGTGGTTGTGGCCTATTTCCGCTATGCCGTAGACCGGCTCATCGTCTGCTATTCGCCGTCCGTCTATAGTGAGTTCACGAACCATTTGAAGACTCCTTCCACCTTCCGCTGTCGGTGACTATGAATGCAAATCTTTTATAGAGTACACGTCATCCGACTAAAGAGCCAGTGGCCGTCGTGAAGCTAAGTGTCCCCGCAGGGAGGGGATAGATTCCCCTCCCCTACGAGATCGTTAGTTAGGGCTAAACGATATTCAAAAATACCGAATGGAACTGTCCGTCAACAGAAGCAGTTCTTCCAAGTGCCCCTATATTTTGTAGAGAACCGTCGTTAAGTTCTACTGCTCCAGCAGTGCCATTAGACCTCATAACTCCTAGTCCGATACCAATGGTTCCTTGTACTTGACAAAGTGCTGGCCCTTTGGTTTGTACCCACCCATAACTGCCATTGGCAATATCACATACCGTAACGCCAACGGCAGGCCCGACTGCTGTCGTAGCTGATACGACAATACCATTCCAAGGACTCTTAAAAGCCCCAGCGATAGCAGTGCCAGCCAACCACTCGGTCACAAACCCATCTTCATGGTCTATCGTAACGGTCACATTTGTTGTGCCAGCAGGGTGACTCTTGATTCGATACCGCCATCCAAGCGCGGCGCTGGCATCCACGTTGCTGATAAGGAATCCATCAGCATACTCATTCTCAGTGACTGCACCGCCGAATGTAATGCCAATCGTTGTTCCACCAACAGAGCCTGTAGTCGCAACTACAAGGTCATCATCTTCAGCAGCCTCTATTGCCGATGACTCGTGTAACTGCCCAGCAATTAAAGTTCCACCAGACAACGCATACCTATATTCGGTATCTGCAATTTGCATTATTGTGCCTAGCTTATGCTTTTTGGCAGTAGTAGTAACTTGCTCCCAACCCCATTTGCCCATAATCGTCTGTGGAAATGCCATTGTCTAAACCTCCTTAAAGGTCAACTATTACAGGTTCTGTGCCCTGCGATCAGCCGATAAGATTACCCCGCACGACCTCGGCCAATCGTTACAGCCATGCGGTTTTATGCGTTTATGCGCCCTCGCGGGCTACGCCACCTTTGCCTCACTGTGCTTCCCCAAACGGTGAAATCGCAGAGAGGCTTTTGGACTCTTGCTGTCGGCCCTGACCACGAAATCGCAGTCGGGGCACTTGGTCTCGTCCGGCACGATAGGCTTCGGAGGGTCCTCGAACGCCTGGAAGGGCGATGGCTCTTCCTCAGCGATCATGGAGATTTGTCCTTCTTCATCGATGACCGCCTTGTCCCAATCACGATCTCTGCAAGCCTTGCACTGACAGTCCCTCGTGGGTCTCCAGGGAAGCGTTCCCCTGACCGCCAGACGCAGTTTATGGTCCCAGTCTGATGGCTGGTTAGCAACGACGGAACCGACAGGCTTGACCTCTTTGCCAAAATTGTTAAGCCCAGGCTTGTGCCGCCACAAATCCTCACGGGGTTGCCACCCTTCGAGGTATTCTCCTCGTATGCCGAGCTTGCCAAGTTCCCGTTTTAGTTGCTGCCTCTCAACCGTGTTCATTACTAGGAACTCGTAACTGGCGCGGTAATGTCATAGAGCATTCCTGCCCCACGGTCATTGTCCAACTCGAACACGCCGTAGTCGGCGGTAATGACGACTTCCGTGCCACGCAGGGAAGCATCTCGCTCACGCTCTGTGCGCATCTTGACCGATGTGAGTGTTGCCATCGCGCCCTGGTCTGCGATGCACCCGATCCCGTCACCAGACGAGTCTTCTGGGATGTTGCCAGCCTCGAACAAGGGCACGCCGTTCAGCGGCCTGAGCCCAACGAAGAAGTCCTTGAGGAGGTCTTCGGCCCATCCATGTGGAACTGGGTAAGTAGCTGACGGAGTCACTGCGGCGCTCTTTACGAACTCCGCTACGGCGTTGGGGTGATGAACCACATACAGTTTGCTGCCGAACTTGTTGGCCTTGGCAAATGCGATACAGCCGGTCAGGTTGACGGCTGAGAGTTCTTTCGCCGCTAATCCAAGGGTCGTCCCGTCATTCAGGTTCGTATAGAGAGCCTGAACGTCGGTGTCTTTCTTTCTTGCCATGCCGTCGCCAAGCTGTCGTCCCACCATCTGGAACACGTTCGGCACGGACTGCCTGACGAGTTTGTCGGTCAAGACCACCTTGGCCCCGACCTCTGCCGCCGTAAGGTCAACAGTGGTCATTCCGATCTCTTCCTCGTCTATGATGTCCTGGCCGTCAACGAGGTCACTCATGGTCATCTGCCCGACCTTGGGCACCGTAACCTGCTTCTCGCCGTTTTTCAGCGTGAACTGCTCGGTGAGAGCCATCATAGGAGCGTTATGCTCCTCTGTGTATCGGGCCGAGGCGATCATGATCTTCTGGGCGCTCTCCAGATTTCCGGTTGTGGCTGCTTGTGCCATTATTGCTCCTTATCCCCCTGATATTGTTCTCATAGCTTCCGATTCTGCTGGTGACCACTGTGACGCGGGCTTGCCCAGCGCTGAGTCAACGAGCCTGTCCTGGCTGTTGCCCTGCACAGGGGAGGTCTGATTGTTGTCCATAGACTGAGGAGCGACCTGCCCCCTCTTCATGCTAGCGACCTCTGCCTTGAGGGCCGCTATCTCTGTATGGCTCTTAGCCGATCTTTCCATCTCCTGCGGAGTGTTGTACTGCATCAGCTCCTGTGGGCTGACGTTGTGCAACTGCCCGTAGTAAAAAGCGGCGTTCATCTTTCCCTGTTGGAATTCAGCGTACTGTTGGGCCTGCTGCTGCGCCTGCATAGCCTGCTGACGGTAGTATGTCTGCTGTTGGGCTATCTGAGCGGCCTCGGCAGGCATAAGACCCTGGTTCTGGAGCTCCGTCGCCATCTGCGCAGTCTGCTGTTCGAGCAACTGGCTCTGACGCTGCAACTCCGCCTGCTGAAGTTGCTGTTGGTAGGCTTCGTTCTGCTGTCGAAGAATCTCTAGTTCGTTCGGAACGACAGGCGCAACCGGCGTAGGCTCAACGGGTGTAGGCGCAACGGGGGTTTCCGGGAAGGGAAGCTGTGGCTCTTCCTCGGCCACCGGAGCGAGTGGCTCATCGTCCGCCTCGGTCGGAGGCTCGTACAGATATGTGTCGTCGGCCTCTGTGTCGGCGGCGGCGTCTATGTACCCCTGAAAGCGTGCATCGTCTTCAGAGCCACGGTCTGGCGTGTTGGCTGGGACCGGCGGTTCTGTGATGGGATTCTGTTCAGTGGTCATAAAAAATAGTCGCTCCTGCTATATGCAAGGCGACTATTTGCGCACAATATTGTGTTCAATTCCTTGAGGACAGGCGAGAGCCTGACTCACAATCTATACCATGACCCTCGCAGTGTTGTCAATGCGTGTGATCTCAACGACAGTCTTGCACCGACCGCACTTGATGACCAGGGAGCCGGTTAGGTCCTCGGCCAGCTTCTTGCCGCACACTCGTGACCCGGCGGTCGTGGTTATCGTTATAGGGCACCTTACCTCGATCATGGCGCTACACCAACGAACTGCCCGAAAGATTCTCTCATCTGGTTAACTGGAATCCAGGCGCTTGAGGCGTAACTTGTTGTTCAATAGGGGGCAATTGAGGAGCCCCGTCCATATTTTCAAAACCAGGATAATCTTTAGGGTCTAACTTAAAGTCCCTTATCATTTGCATGGCAATTTTTCTCGCATGGGGACTTCTAAATGTTGTAATCGTGCCTCTTATGAATAGCTTTGCCTCGTTCTCTGGGTTGCTCCTGAATGTTTTGCGCCTTGCAGTCGCTTCGGCTTTATTGAACTTTGTTCCAAATTCGTAATACTCATCGAGTTTAGGCCACCTCGGAGTGTCGTGTGTCCTAACGCCCTGTCCTAACTCTGCCAATATAGCCGCAGGAAGCCCTGTGAGGCCAAACTTATCAATAGATTCGTATGCCTCCTCTGCCGCAATAGGGGACTGTCTAAGGAAAAAGTCCAGCATGTTTTTGCGGTCAACCTCGCTGCCGTTAAAGTCTTTTCCGGTCCACTGGACTAATATTTCCTGAATGCCCGGAGAGACCTTGTTACGAAATAAAGTCTGCCCTATCGCCGCCAGAGGGTCGATTGGACCAATCTGACCGACCTTTGGCCCTCTAATCGGCTTGGTCTGCGCTAGATGCTCCTCTGACCACACATATGCAGAAAGCCTACCGATCAACACTGCCAAGGGCTGAAGGCCCGCCCATACGTCAATAGTTTGCCTGCCTCCGAAAAGCTGTATCTTCATAAAGTCAGAACTTCGCGGGTCAACCTCAACGTCCCATACTCCCATCTGACGACCTGCCATTATGACGCTAGAGTACAAAGCGTATCCGGTTAAGTGATTCTCCCATGCTTTGCGGCGAACAAATGCGTTTCTACTCGCAAGATGCCTATGTGAAGAGAACCTGCCAATTGTCATTCTTAGGGAGAAGAATAAGGCGTTAATTCCCACAGACCATTTCTTTAGCCCTTCTGGAAGAGGCCCGCGCCCTGACATTTCAGCGAGAAGTTTCGATAGGTCTCTCATTGTGTTAGGAATATGTATAGCGTCATATTCATCAAGAACGGTTGTCTTCTTTGCGACCTGATCGTTTAGATTCAGTAGTTCTTTATGCCATTTTTGAAAGATGCGCATGTTCATGCTGTTCATGCCTGTGACATGCGCTCTTCCTGAGATTCTAATCCACGGAATATGCTCCGCCGCTTTCAGGAATGGCCTGAATCTAGTGTCGCCTTTTATCCGGGATAGGGCCATGAACTCCTCTGCCGCCTGCCATTGACTCTCAATCTCTCCTCCAAGAGGCCTTAGAAAATCTCCCCCTCCTCTCCTTACTGCATCTTCGTAAACAGGCCATACTGGATTTGTCTTAATGCTCCTTAGAGAGTCATCTAGACTACGGGCATAGTCATCGCTCCAGGTGGCTTTTAGGGCATCTATAAAAGAGGGGCCAAATTCTCTTGGATTCCTTGCCATCAACATGGCTTGCTGCCTAAGATACGACAGATCAACAGACGCTTTGTTAGCACGAAGAAAGTTCATAAAGTCCAAGAAATTAAGTCCTAAGAGTTTCATAGGAGCTAATAGCTTCTCCCTGGTTGACCTGGGAATGAACTTCAACTGCTCTATCGCAACTTCGTCTGTTGCCTCAATTTTAGGAGTCCTGGTAGGCGTAGGCTCGTCAGCTAGCCTTACCGCCAGTTCTTCTGTGTCTAGTTGGCGCTCAACTGGGCTTCTAGTATCGACAGGGGACCTACGAGGAGTCACTGGCGTCTGCGCTCCCTCTAATGGAACAACCTCTCCGCCAATAACCTGATAAGGACGTGCGGCTATTGGCTCAACATCCTCAAGTTGCCTAAATCCTATCTGCTGAGAAGGCCCAAATTGAGGAGGAGAGACTTCTGGGGCAACCCGTCCGGTGCCTTCAGCCGGTCCCGCTCTCGCAATCGTTCTAACGTCTTCTTCCAGACGGAAAAAGGCGTTATACGCCTGACGATCGAGTTCCCTTTGCGCATATGTGGTCGGGTCTTTAGGAAGCTGTCGCGTATTGTAATCAAACTCAAATAGTCTTGGCTGTGAAGGATTATCGAGAAGCCCGGCTTCAGGGAATACCGCCCTTTCCCCGACGCCCCTGGGAGACTTTGCCGATCTCAGGATTAACTTATCGAGCGCTTCCCTTTTTGACAATCCCTCCGTGATATGCACACCAAAAACTTTGACTAGCCTGCTGTACGCTGATCCTCCCTTTACGCCGGGATCACGAGGGATCGGCTTTCCTGCCAGAGCATTATCTAGAGCCGTCTGCGTGTTCCTTATCTCGAAAGCGTCGCCGGATAGAACCCTATATATCCTGTTGGATAGGGCGTCTCTGACCTCGTTCTCCACCATGCCGAGTATAGGGCCAGTGTCTACGTATGGAAGCCCTCCTTTTAATGCTCGTGTTGCCCGGTTTATAGCGGCCTCAGTGCCCAGGCCACTTTCAACGCCTTCGTCCAATAATTCTTTGAAACGCTCCGCTCTCGCCGCCAGTTCTCTGGATCGTAAAATCTTGGTCAGTTCTGTGGCGTTTGCGCTCTCAGGAGAGGTTATGAAGTCTCCAAACCATTCAATAATTTTTTCGGAGTCCTCTGGTAGCATACGCCCGCCTGACGTATTGGGAGCGGCAAATGTGACAGGCTGCGGAAGAGGCTGCCGAGTCGCCATTCTGCTTAGAGTCTCAGGAGTAGTGCCTATAATAGCAGTCTCTGCCGTCTGTATTGGCGGCAGACCTGAAAGACCTGTTCTTCTTGGACCGGCTGAAGGAGGAATCACATTGCCAAAAGAGTCTATTACCTGCCCTTCTATAGCGAAGGTTACTTCTGACCTCGGATATGGATTGCGAGGAGGAGCAGGCGCCGGGGTCACTGGACTGTCAACTATGGACTGCGGACCCGGAACGTCAATAGGCGCGGCATTAGGATTCACAAGAGAGGGACCCGCCTGCTGAACAGGAATAGGTTGCGTGGGTTCTACCAGGGTGGTGGGAACTACTTCCTCTGCCGCTTCTCGAACGACTGGAGCTGCCTCTGGCGGGATGGCGCCTAGACGCGAGGCCTCTTCTAATGCGGCTCGTCGCCTGATCGCCTCTGCCTGACTTCTTCCCTGCGCACGGCTGAGTTTCCCTCCCTTGCGCCTTCCAGCCTCAATTGCCTGTCTTTTAAACTCGGACTCAACTGCTTCACGAGCAGCGAAAACACTGCCTGCCTTGAGCGCTTTGGGAGCGAAGCCAAGTCCCGGGAGCGCGTTCAACGGATCAGTTGCCAGAAGAATCGCTCCCTTGGCAAAACGAGGCAGTTCCTGTGCCTCGAATCCGAGACGCGCCGCAGTGATGAAATCTACTCCCCTTGCACGCGCTTCTGCCGCAACTCTCTCTGCGGTCTGCTCACTGGCCCGTAGCATAGTCTCCTGAACGCCCACAGTCGCAAGGCCAGCAAGTTCCTGGTTAAGTTGCTCTATAGGCGCTATGCCTTCAGCGAACGCCTCTGCCCTACGAGAAGGCTGCTGTGCAAGGCGCGACTGGAAGAAGGGAGAGTCGGGGGTTGGAGCAACAGTCGTTGTAGCTTCAGCCGCCTCAAGCCCCTTTTGAACTGCCCTGGGAATAAATGCGAGTGCAGAGCCAGCCGCCCCAAGGCCTGCTTGTATTCTTTGAGCCTCATTTTGAATGCCAAATCCAATTGCTCCTCCGATAGGTTGAGCGATGCCCTCCCATATGCCTTGTAACTTTCTAGAAGGCTGCTGTGACAATCTCGACTGAAAGAAGGGCGAACTCTGAGGACCTAGCCTATCTTGAGCAGGACTAATAGTAGGTTGAGGAATAGGAGCTACGGGAGGAGGCCTTTCTTCCGATACTCCTATAGGCTGCAAGGAGCCGTCAGGAAGCTCTACTAGACCCATGCCTTGCAGAAACTTCTTTCTGTTCTGTAGGCTGAGTTCCTCTTCTGGAGTCAGAACATGTCCCGGTTTATGTGGCATGTCCTAGAAGTTCAGGAACCGCGCAGACGGAGCGAATCGGCTCGTCGTCGCGCCCCGCACCGAAGGCGGGAGCTGTCCGAACTGCTGTCCGAAGTTGTAGTTTCCCAGGAAGTCAGTGAACGTGTCGGGCGAGGTCTGTCCCTCCCTCCACTGCTGCCCTAACCCGCCAAGGAACTGGTTGAATATGTTCTGGAACTGTCCCTGGAAAAAGCGCCTCTGCGTTGGCGCTTGCCCAAACTGGTCTTCAAACGAGAAATACGCCGCCTCTGGCACTGCGGCCAGCATTTCCTGTGGGTCAAGAAACGACGGAAGTTGGAACTGTGACCCTAGGAGTTGTGATTGTTCTGGAGCCATAACTTTCTCCTATACGCCCCATGTGGCAGGGCTAGGCAGGAACTGCTTGAACGGATCGACGGAAGGATCGGCCTCGAACATCCTTTGGCGTATCTGTCCTATGGAACCCGGCACGAACCTTCTCAGATACGGAGACACTCTCTGCCCTAGCACCGCGCTCATAAGCCTGTCTTGAGTGGCCTCGTCACTGTAGGCTGCTTGTAAATCTAACTGGGCCGGTGTTCCCGCTGTTCCGGCGCTGAACGCCGCTCCGAGAGGAGAAAGTTGGTTTATCCATTCCTGCTGCCCCCATCTCTGCGGGCCTGCCTTGAGAAATTCGCGGAAGTCCAAAGGCGCCGGATCACTGGGAACACCTGCTAGATTACCTTCTCCTGTCCAATAGGGGTCAGTAGCGGCCTGAAGCCCAAACTGTGCGCTGAGAGGGGCGAACGCTCTGTTAATGCCTCTCTGAACGAGCGGATTGTACTGTCCGAATCCCGGCTGGGCCCCCATGAATCCGCCGAAGATGTTCTGCCGCCCTCCATAAGTCAGGCTGGCTTCCTCTCGTGCGATCTGTTGCGCCGTCCTTGGATCGACATATCCTCCAGCCGCTGGAGGCGCGGGTACTGCCTCTGGCGGAAGAAGAGACATGTATCCCGGATCGCCAGGATCGGGAGCCGGAAGATCAAGCGCTCGGAATGGCAATTTGAAACCGGGATCAATATTGGGGTCTTGCTGGGCCGCGGTTAGAACGCCTTCGACGCGCCTGCCAGCGTTATCAACACCTCCCATAAGATATTCTTGAGCTTTCCCCACTGGGTCTCCCCAAGCAGAGGGATTTTTTTGAAATTCGGCTAATACTGAACTTTTAAACTCACCAATCGTTATCTGTCCAGCCCTAAATCTAGCCAGAAAATTAGCTAACGCATTATATGTGTCAGAAGTTATTGACATATCTATCCTCCTGGGCCTACCAGCCCGATGTTAGTCAGTCTCGTCGCCTCGGTCTGCGCTCCCGGCCTGGGAGTTCCCGGCGGCACCTGAGCCCCAGGATTGGAAAGATCGGAAGGGGCCGCGCCCTGCCCGAACGACTGGGGAGGGGCCGCAGTCGGCGGAACTCCCGCGCCCATCTGACCGCCCGCGCCGTTGAGAAGCCCGCTCTGCTGCGCCATGCCCATTAGCTGTCCGTGCTGTATCTGGCTCTGCAACATGGCGTCTATCAGCTTCCAGTAATAGAAACCAGCAAGGTCGGACCTTCCCATGTCCTCCGACGCCTTCATGTGCGTAAAGAGAGCGGCCTCTGGAAGCATTCTCTCTGCGGTCTGCTCTTTGATCTGCGTGTCGAAGTTGTCCGTGTCCTGTATGCCCATGACCTCTTCGCGTATCCACCTATCGTGGGCTAGAGGCACAGGGCCGTCGCGCATTATCTGCGCCATGCTGGCCTTTTGAACGTCGTCCTGCGGCAGCACGGACACCATCTTGACCTCGATGTCTCCCGCCATGTTGATGACGGTGGGGTCGATCTCCTCCCTGAAGTACTGCCTGTTCGAGTCGTACCCGCTCAGTTCCATATCGTCGAAGGAGCCGGTGGCGTACTGATCGCTCAACAGTCGGCATATCTGCTGCACGGCTTCCTCGACCGCTCTGAGGCGCGGCGTGAGGATCGTCTCGATGCCCTGGCGAAGGGTCTGAATGGCGTATCCCGACAGTTGGAACGGAAGCTCTCCGAACGCCGTGTGAGGAAGGGCGCCTCTCTGCATCTCCCCGCTTATGAGCGCAAGGAACGGCCCTAGGTCAGGCGCCGATCGAAGGAGCTCAAGGGGCTTGACCGTCTCTCCCTCCGCCGTGGATATCTCGGCTCCGCTCACCCACGGGTCTGACTCCAGCGTCTTCGTCCCGTCCGGGCTGTGAACGTCTGTGGGAGGCTTTCGCGATCGAGAAGCGAGCTCCAGCATAATGCTCATCATCTGCTGGTAGTTCTTGTACACGTTGCGACCGGCCTTGAAGACCGACTCGCCCCAGTCCTTGATCGTGTCGTTAGACATCTCCGACTGTATCATCGGAACTGCGCCCACGACGTTATAGAATATGGGAATTCTTGGGGAGCCGTGCGCCTGCGCGGGCTTCAGAACTCTTGAGGCGGTGACGACCGTGTTGACCTCGTTGTCGTAGAAGTCGTAAACGTCTATTCCCTCGTCGCCTTCTCCGCTTCCCTCGCTGTCGAGGTCAACGTCGTACTGAGCCTTGATCTCGTCTCGGGTCTTCTTGAGGCGGTAGCAGGCCCACTCCAGGCCGTCGGCCCCCATCTTCCAGTACGTGTTGAGAGGGTCCCACGGCGTGATGTCAACGAACGTCGTCTCGTCCTCGCGCTTCACCAGCATGGCCCGTCCGAAGAGAAAGCCACGGATTGCCGCGTGGAAAGACAGTTCGTGCCGAAGGCGGGGCTTCATAAGCCTCACCAACCGCTCGTCTGCGGCGCGGAGTATCCCGAACAGGAATCGCTCCTTTGTGTCGTCCGCCTCGCGCTGTCGCTCCTGGGCGTTCGGGTGCTTGATCTGAAGAAGCATCTTGGACTCGATAACAA